>Ga0302320_10000526_pt1 | contig 92168 bp, 97 predicted proteins | sample Bog_T0_3_FD_202130 | JGI IMG/M metagenome (GOLD analysis project Ga0302320, IMG submission 202130) | Peat permafrost microbial communities from Stordalen Mire near Abisko, Sweden - Bog_T0_3 | ecosystem: Environmental > Terrestrial > Soil > Wetlands > Peat | place: Sweden: Abisko, Stordalen Mire...
GGATATGACAGACGCAGCCGCCAAGGCAGCAATGAAGCGAGCCATCGAGATTGATGCTTTGGCGGATCTGGAACTTCAGGCGGCAAATCAGCTCAACCAAAGCATTCAGACTGCGGCTCCCGGCAGCGCTCCGATTATTGAAGCGCAGGCGGATGCATGGCTGATCCGGGCGAACGCTTACACGCAGTCCGCTACGGCAGACCTGATGCGCCTGCGCTCAATCGATCTTGCCAATGCCAGCGCCGACATCAAGATGGGAGCAACAAACACCACAAGCCTTCGCCAGGCTCTGGCCAATCTGATGCAGCACCAGTGAGTCACGAATAGGGGAAGACGTTATGCCAAGTTTTTACTTCGAACAGTTGCTACAGACCGGATTGAACGGTATCGACCAGCAAGGGATCACCGCGGCTGTTCTGCAAATCGCCGAGGTCATTCTCATCCTCAGTCTGTTGTGGTCAGTCTATGAAGCCTATAGCAACGGCGGGGACGTAAGGCTCCTCGGCGTGGCGGCCGTGAAGTATTTGGTGCTGGGATTGGTGTTCCTGAATTACCCGAGTGCCTTTCGTGCCGTGAACACCATGTTCAACGGTGTGGCCGACGGCATTTATAACCTCTCTGGAGGCCTAGATGCAGTTCAGTCTTGGTTGAACAGCCTCTCTCAGGCGTGGAACTCAAACCCCAATTGGTTTTCTTCGTTGTGGAGCCTAGTTACTGGCGGCGCCTCTTCTATTATTGCTGGGCTAATAACGCTGGTCGGTTACTTAATTCTCCCCTTTACGTACACCCTTTTCACGCTCTTTTACGCCCTGTACGGATCGATCCTGTATGTGGTCGGACCCTTTGTTCTTGCGTTGATCCCATCGCGGGGGCTGGGCCAATTGGGCAGAACTTACTTCGTGAACATGATGATTTTTCAATGTTGGGGCCTGCTGTACGCCATCCTGCAATCGCTGATGTCGGCGCTGCAGATCACGAACCCAATGCAGTTCAACGGCTCGTTTCTGCAAGCGTTTGTCGGCTCCAGCCAGATGATCGTGATGAGCGTGGCCTGCGTATTGTTGTCGATCATGGTTGCCCTGATCCCGTTTATCGCAAGCCGCATCGTTCGTGGTGACGTCGGCAGCACATTGATGACTGTGGTCAGCGGAGTAATGACTGCGGGAGCTGTGGCATCCGGATTGGCATTCGCAGGCGGAGGTGGCCTAGCCGCAGGGCAGCAGGCGCCATCCGGGGGACCGCCATCTCCCCCGTCCGGTGGTTCCGGTGCTCTCAGTCAAGGTAGCGGAGCGGTCGGCCAAGGAACCGGTGGAGGCGTGCAGGCGCTGAATGCTGGTGGTGGCGCCGTGACGGGCGATTCGAGACCACCCACACCGCCAAGTTCCGATGGAGTCAATGGCGCAGCCGTTGCAACGATGTCTGCCAGCGGTGAGGCCCCCTCCACTAATCCAACCCCTTCGGCGCCACGGGGCGGCAACGAATCTCCTTCCGTTGCCGCGCAATCAGGCAGTAGCTATAACGGCCACAGCCTCGCCGGTTTCGCGGCTTGGCAAGCCGGGCACGCGATTGGCCGAACCATGCGCTGGGCAGGGATGGGTGCAGAACAATGAAAACGCCACAGTCGCACAGAGATGCACCGGAGGTCGCCAGTTTCACCCGGTATTACGAACACGATGGCATGTTGCGGGCATACGCCAATCGCGCCATGTTCCTGGCGATCTTGTTTGCAGTGATTGCGCTCAGCTCGCTCGTCCTCGCCATCTACGTCCGCATCCAGCCTCCCACGGTCATCCGGGTTGATAAGGATGGAAATGCAGTGGTGGTGGGTGGTGGCGCAAGGCACGACCGGACCTCGCAGATGGCGATGATGTTGTCTGCACAAGCGGCGGACCCGGACGCACCCCTCTCCGATGGTGTCGCGCCAACAGATTTGGAAGGCAAAGCCGTCGTGCGCCGGTTCCTCGAACACTACCTCTCCTACACGCCGGACTCCGCGCCGCGCAACCTTGCTGAGTCGTTGAACATGATGACGAACAACCTCCGGACCTTCACCCTGAACAAGCTGCGCGACGACGATACCGTGGGCACGATCCAGGAAGGGCACATTATTTCGGATCTCCGAATTCGCTCGATCGAACGCACCAAGAACGGGCCGTGGGATTATGTCGTGTTCGGAGTTAAGGAAGTGCACAAAGTGAAGAGCGGCGCGGAAGTGACGGACCGCATTGTTGGTCAGTACAACATCCGGCTGGTCGAAGAGCGGCGAAGCGAATTTAATCCCAGCGGACTGTTGGTGGCCGAGTACTCCGAAAAGCAAATGGTCGGCGAGCGTGATAACGGGCTCGAACAGAAGAGCGAACTGGATAAGTAATAGTTGCGGCGGCAGGCAAATCAGGCCGACCGCAAAGAGGAGTCGAGCATGACGAGCACGGCAGCAACGGACACGGTTCCGGCGGCAAGAACGACCAGGACTGACAGCGGCGCGGAGAACACAGTAGCCAAGACGAGACGTTCTCGTACGAGTTCGGACGAGGAAAACAATGGGAATGCGCGCTTTTTCCTCGCCAAGGCGAACGGCGATGGCGGCAGCCCAGCTTTTGATCGGGAGGTGGCAAGCGAGGGCGAAGTGCTGGTCGAGGCGCTGCGCCTCGGAGTGACCTTCTACGAGGTTCAGGAGTTTCGCGTAGTGCCGGACTTCGCTGGAAGGAAGCCGCAACTGAACAAAGAAGTTGTCACCGGCAAGTAGAGCCTATGGGTTTTATGGCACTGGCTTCATTTACAGATGATGTTGATCTGTGGTGAGCGATCCGCAAGCTGATTGCGGTTGAGTGCTGGTCTGGTTCGTTTCGCGAGCCTGGCCGGGAACCGATAACGTTTTCGACCAGGACATCGAAGGAACCGCACGAGCGCCCTCCTTTCTGTTCTGGCATTACGCAGAAAGAAAAGGAGGAGAGATGGTGAAGCAACGGTTTCGGGTGCTATTCCGACGTTGGTTCTTCACTGTAGCGAAGTTCTGCGGACCAATCCTGTTGTTCCAGTTGTTCGTGTTGGTCCGGCAGCGCTTTCAGTATGTGCCCCCGAGCATTTCGGATTTGCTGATGGGAGCACTTTTGGCTCTCCTGCTCACGGCATTGCTGTGTTGGCTGTGGGCGTTGGGAGAGTGGTTGTGGTCCAGGCTGCGCAGGATACGTGGCTTCTTGAGCGAACTTCGGCAATGCTCCAGAGGCTACTGGAATCCTGAGGCAGTGAGGACCAACAAGGCGTAGCAACTACAACTCGTGTTGGCCGGCGCTTTGCTGCCTGGCCGAAATCTTTTGCTTCGGTTTTCGGCGAGGGCAGCGAAGAGACTGGCACCAGCCGTCTCCTCCAGCTGCCCTTGCTCGACAGCTTAAAGGAGATTGGCAATGCCAAATGCTACGAATTGCGGCGTCAACCCGGTGTTGGCGCTCGAACTTGACCGTAATGGAAGCGTATCGAAGAAGACCATGAAACTTGACCGGGAAGCGCAACTTACCAACAGTCTCTTGCAAGGGCTCTATCCGGGAATTCATGTCGCCACGGTTGACGTGCCGACAGAACCGCTGGATTCCTGCGAGCAGGCCATGGTGGAGCAGGCGCTCGCCAGAATCGAGATTGATGGCATTCGCTACAGCTTGGTTGGAGCCAGCGGCAGCGCAAAGAACGGGAAGTTCTACGCGGTCGAGAGCTCTTTTGAAAAGAAGCTTGCGGAGAGGTTTCGCTTCTCGCCGCAGGCCGCTATCACCTACTTCGGAATCCTGGTGTCATCGTGCAAGGTTCTCGTCGAGGCGCCAGATTGCCGCGTCATGGTGGTCGATGACCATGAATTCGGCACCAACGATTGCCGGGGATGGATCTCGCAGTCGTTGTTCCGGAAACTACAGCAAAAGCACCAGTCCGAACTTCTGACCAGGGAGATAGAACGGCTGCAGGCTCAGTGGACGGCAAAGCATTCCGATGAGCAGGCAGACCATCCGTTGACCGAGGCAGAAGAAACGGCACTGGTCGAACAAGCGAAGCGCAGGATTCAGGGCAGGCGAATCGGGGCGCACCGCTTCTATCAGTTTCGCCTGGCGTTCGACAAGACCCAAGCGAAGGGCGCATTCAAGGTCATGGCGGATGAAGTCTCTCGGCATCTCGATGCGGACATCATCCTGCCCAGATCGTGCGTGAAGCCCAAGTACCAGGGAGGAGTGCTACGGACAATTCGCTCATTTGTTGGCGATCGTCAGGCACATACCTTCCGCGGTCCGGTCATGGTCGGTTTTCGTGACGTCTCCCGCAATCTCGAATTCAATTCGAGTTACACCCTGCTGGAACACGCCCCGGAAGACTCGATTGAACTGGAGATCAAACCGTACGCTCTCAGCCAGATCGAGAAGGTACGGCAGGCGTTCGAGGCGAACAACTTCACGGAGCTGTTCCAGTTGCTGGGTACGCAGGAGAGTCAACGAGTACTGGAGCCCGGCGAAGAAGCCGATCCCGACTACACCTCGAACGAATACACGGTGGCGCAGGCAGCTCTGATCGCCGACGCTACCGGGTACATGTTGAAGCACCCGTTCATTCAGCATCACCTCCAGCGGGTGTTGATGAAGTGGGCGTATCGGCTCTGCACTAGTGGAGGCTTCCGTCTTCCCGGGTTCGCTCTCGCGGACGATGGCTACCTCTTCCTACACGAAGGACAAGTGGTCTGCGATTCGGATTGGATTCCGAAGACCAGCGCTATTGCCGAATCAAGTTGCCGGCATGGTCTGGTCGTGCGCTATCCCATCCGGATGAAAGAAGACCTCCTGCCGGTCGAGAACCTCTTAGCGGAGAACACCGTTTGCATGCTGGCTGATCACCTCCAACAACGGGGATGCCAGCTATCGGCTGAAGGTGTCGCTGCCGTTGCCAGGGAGCAACTGCAGCTGAGAGGCACGCTGGTCCTTCATTCGGAAAACGCGGCAAGAAACGGCGGGGACTTTGACTTCGACATGGTGTGCCTGGTCGAGGACAACCAATTTCCACGGTTCGTCGCAGACCGGTTCGCCTACGAGGAACAACACTCCGCCACCAAGAAGAAGAACCCAAAACCTCCGAGCCCCTGGTGGAACCTTCCTCAAGTTTCCATGCAGGCCCGCGGAAACCAGATCGGCGCCATAACCGATCTGAAGACCTCGTGTCTGGCGAAAGGAAGGCCCGACTTGGCACGGGAGTTGGTGGACCAGCTTCAGAATGCGCTGGATCAGCTGAAACATGGTACCCAACCTGATCAGGAGGTCATCCGCAACATCCGCAACGATGTGCCCACAGCCCCTTGGCTGAAGCTGAAACAGAAACGACGGATCGAAGACATGGACGAGCACCTTGACGTCGATGGCAACGATAAGGTCGGAAGACTGTACAACTTCGTGCGTAAGGAACTGGGGCGGTTCTTCGGCAGTGCCGCCACGGCGCGATTGAGCGATTTCCGGGGAGTGATCGGAGGACAGAGCTTCACCCCGGAGATTTATCAGGAGTGCTTCGTGGTGAACCGGTACTACGGGGGCCGCGTGACCGAAATCATGGGCCGTCGACAACAGCTTCTGGGAGAACTGGAAAAAGCCAATGCGGAGATCGAGGCGAACAAGCACGACGCCGAAGCTCGCAAGCAGCTTTTCTTCCGGCGCAACCAGGCTTCCGCTGCCTTGAACGCTTACGAAAAACGGGCGGGAGAAGAGCTGAAGGCGCTGGTCAATGGGCTTCAGAAATGGAGCGGCAGCAAGAATGGGACTCGATTGTCCTATCTGTCGGCGTTGCATGCGATCGTTTGCAGGGAAAGACGGAGCGCTCCGGACCCCAACATGGTGACCGGGACCGGATCGATCGTCTTCTATAGCTTTCCGCAAGAGGTCGTAAATCAGATCGCGGAGCGAACCGGTGGCCGTCCCGTCACCGTGGAAGTTCCCAGTCTGTGCGACGGCGAGGTGGAAATCGACTCGGAAGGGCGGATCTTCTTGATTCAACCCCTCACCCAGGCCGATGGCCAGGTCGTTGAACGCCTGATCTTCATGGCGCAGGTCACGAAGACAGGAGAAGTGTTCACCGACCGCGACGAGAAAGGCTCGCCCGTGGTTCTGGAGCGAGTCAGGAAGTTCCCGATCAAGGCGGGACGCAGCGAAGTACGCAACGGGAAGGTGATCTTTCCCGATACTCAACGGCGGCCGCAACTCCCAACGAGAAATGTTGCGACGCTGCTTGAACCCAACTAACCACAGCCGTCCAGGAGACTTCGGAGGGAGTCTCCTGGACGACAACATTGGAAGCAACGAAAGGAAAAAACGATCCATGAGACGCGTTGTGTTGATGTTCGCAGTGCTGGCCGCGGTATTTGTCCCGGCTGTTGCGCAGAAGATTGAAACCCAAACCAGTGACCGCACCCGCATCGTCCATCTGAAGACAGCGTTGAACCACCTTACGGTCATCGAAGTCGCAGAACCGGTCGTACAGGTTGCGGCCGGAAGCCCCTCGTTCAAGGTCGAGTGGCGGGAAAACAAGGTATTTGTCCAGCCCACGGAAGCAGATGCCGCAACCAACTTGTTCATCTGGACGGCCAATCAGCGCCTGAATTATGAGTTGGAACCGGCCGATTCAGTGACGAACATGGATTTTGCCGTCGACCAATCGCCGGTTCGCCTGGAGCCGGTGAAGCCGACGGCTGCGACTACGCCTGTACCGGTGACGCCATCGATCACTGAACTGCTGCTCACGGGAAAGCCGATCAGGCTTCTGCCGTCGAAGCAGCGTGCCTCAAAGCCGGTAGAGGTGTGGATCAGCGATCTCTATGAGAAAGATGGTCGCCTGCTGGTTCGTTACACCGTGCGCAATCACGGCACCGAACCATACGCCATTGACACGCCCCTGGTGTACCAGTTGGACGGGGTGCGGTCTGCCCAGTCCCTCTATGGCCTCCAAAACTCGCAGTTGGGCGATGAGCAAGCCGCCAAACTCAAGATCAAGCAAGAGACACCAGTAAAGGTATTGGACGGACAGATGCAAACGTCGCGAATTGCCCCTGGCGAAGAAGCGGTTGGCGTGGTGGCCATCGAGATGGCGTCCAGCACATACCCGACGATTCTGCGCTTTCAGTTTCCCAGTTCCAAACAATCGGAAGACGGGTTGAGCAATGGACCACAGACTCAGATCGCCGCATTTCTCGTGCGATAGGCGCCAAAGCGAAAACATGACAGATCCATTCACCGTCAAACCGGTTTACAACGCGCTGAGCCAATACATCGGCAACCGATCCGACATTGGTGCGGGCAAGGCCATGGATGACGGTGTGCTCGAACCTTTCAACCCGTTTGAACGAAAAGCCGCGAGGCCACCCAGGCGCTGGTTTGTGCTCTTCTCTCTGGTGGCTGCTCTGTTTTTCGGCTGCTTCAATTACTTCAACAATCTGCTGTAAAGGCGAAGAGTATGGATGAACAAACCGATGCCAACGAAGTAAAACCTGCCGCCCCAAACGAGGTGGGCAGCGATGCGCGAGAGCTGATCCGCGACTGGGAGGTCCTCTTCTGGGCTTTTCTGCTGTTCGGCTTGGCTCGCCTGGCGTGGCTGTATCTTTACCGGCCGGAGAACAAAGACTTTCACTTGGGCCTCTCCTGCGGATTTGTGTTCTGCGGCGCCCTGGGGTTTCTCATGCGCTGGGTGTTTAGCCCGAAGAGGACACAATAATAATGATGCGTGACTCGTACGCCAACCGGCAGCAGAACCCGCCCGTCCTGGAGAGCCTGGAGATCGTGGTTGCTCTGGTCCTGATGACGGTGTGCTGGTTCGCCTGGTACGTGGCCCGCGAGCGCTTCCACTTCACGAACCGCCAGATTGCCGAGGTGGCCTGCTACCTGGCTCTCGGCGGCTTGGCCATCGCCGGCTCCGCCATGCTGATTGCCACCGCACGTTCCCGGCGGGAGAAGCAGTGGCCCCATCCACCGATGGTTGTCGCCCGCAAACGGGACGAACAGTTTATGGCCGATGCCTGGAAACAGGACGCCGTGGTTCTCGGCTACGACATCCATGGCAAGCCGTGGTACTGGCCGGACAGAGTTCGGGTCATGCAGGGCATTGTGCTAGGCATGACCGGGTCCGGCAAGACCACCCTCTTAAAGAACATCATCACGCAGGACATGGCGCGAGTCGTTGGCACTCCGAAGGATCCACACCGGTTGCCAATGGTGATCTTTGATGGCAAGGGCGATCTCGAATTCTTTTACGACCTTCTGCCACACGTGCACCGTGCGGGAAGACTGCACCAACTCCGGGTTCTGAATCCCGCACGCCCGGACATTTCCGTCCGGTACAACCCGTTCTACTGCAGCGATGAAGATTACATGTCGGTCGTCAACATGGTCTTCGGCTCTTTCAACCTGCACGACGAGTTCTTTGCCAAGCACCAACTGAACTACCTGGCCGACATCGTTCGAGTGCTGGTGCACACCGGCCAGAAGTTCAATTTCTATGACGTGCTCGTGATGGCAATCGACGAACAGGTGCTGCGGGAACAGGTCGAGAAGGCGCGCCAGCGTCTGGAACATGACACGTCCATCCCCGTGCAGCGACGCTTGAACTTCGCGATGTCGGTAAAGAACCTCTATCAGTCGTTTGGAGACCGCGAACGGGTGCCGAAAATCCAGGGCCTGGTCAACGAATGTATGACGTTCCTGGACGATGAACTGAGCGTGATCACTGGTCCGTACGAGGACCTGTTGTCGCTGGATGAGGTGATCGAGCAGGAGTTAATCTTATTCGTCACCTTGAACGTCAACAAGAACACCGAGCCGGTGCGGGCTCTGGGAAAGATGCTGTTGCAGAATCTGCAACTGGTGGTTGGCAAGCGGTACGAGAGCGAGGAGCAGCGACGGCGTACCAACCGGCCGATGTTCAGCGTGGTACTGGACGAGTTTGCGCCATTCGGATACCGCAACTTCGCACAAATCCTGCAGACCGCCCGCGGCACCCACACCGCGTTTCTGTTCTCAATGCAGAGTCTGCCGCAACTCATGCAAGTTGGCCGGGGCTTTAAGGAAGACGTAACCTCGGCGCCCAATACGACTCTGACGTTGCGTACCCGCGACGAAGAGACTGCCCGCTATTTCCTGCGGGCCTCGGCTGAGCACACCGTGACCCGCCGCAGCGTATCGATGCACCGCTGGCGCATGTTTGGTTACGAGAAGTATGAGGCAACCGACCGGGCCACCGAGAGCGAAGACCGCGAGACCCGCGCGCTCGATGAACACATCAAGAACCTTCCCAAAGGACAAATGGAAATTCTGATGACAGATGACACGCGCGGCACATTGCACCAGTTGTTGCACGTCCGTCCGCCACTGGATGTCACCTTCCCAAACTTCGAGCCTAAGTTGTACCCGCGGCTGTTGGAATCCGTGGAGGACTCGACTGGCGCGAACTTGCGGTTCAAAACGCCTGAGCTGGCCGCAACCCCCCGTTTTGCCCGTCGGGGATAAGGAGAGCTGACACGGCCATGAAGCGAACGATCGCAATCGTCACACTCATAGTGGTTGGACTGATCACAGCCAGTCCTGCCGTCGCGCAGCAACGGCCGCAATCTCCGGTAGCGTTACATGGGCAACGACGGGCGCAACCCCAGGGGCAACGACAAGCTCCGCCGGCTCGTCCGATGTATCAACGCCATGACACTTGGTACGAGTTCCTGCTCAAGCAGTTTAATCCCAGCAATTTCGATTACGGAGCGTGGATGGAAGAACGGCGCCAGGTGTTCCTCGACGCAAGCGTGCGGAACCCATACTTCAAGTACAGCTTGGGCACGACAATTACGCTGCTGGTATTGGCCATGCTGTACAGCAAGCAATGGATCGACCACCGTCGCACCATGTGGATCACGGCGGAGATGATGACGGACTTGTACAACCACGATCTCTACTCTCGGGATGTCGCTGAGAAGGCGATCCAGAAATACAACCAGCACATCGAACGCTGCAACCGTGCGATCGAAGCTGCCCAACATGGCAGTACGCTGCCGGCGGCGACTGCAGACGCGGATCTACTCAATGCCCAGCTGCAAAAGACCGCAGGCGAACTTAACGTGGCAAACACCGAGAACGCCGCTCTCCAGGAACAGCTGAAGCAGAAGTCCAACGTGATTGTCGAGTTGTCCTTGCGAGCGGACGCTCTGTTAAAGAAGAATGGCGGGAACTTGGCGAGCTCGCAGCCGATTAATCTGAGCGGTGCTGACCCTAACTTGATAAAGCATATCAACGACCTGCAAGAGCAATTGGTTGTCGAGCGCAAGAAAAACTGGAAACTCAAGGGTACATGACGGTGCTGGTCGCGGTGACAGGATTTGGCAGCGTGTGGCGCACGCGATTCAGCAAGAACGAACATGACCTGAACCGGTTTGCCCTTGGAGCCTACTTCAACACAACGGGTGTGATGGTGAACGGCCACGTGCGACAGCGCCCGCTAATTCTTGGTTACGCAAAGTTCAACGGCGCCGGCGGCTTCGATCCTAATTTTCCTTCCCGAATGATCAATCGTGTTTTCGAGTGCGCTGATAGGTGCGTCTGGAACGGCGAGAACAAGGTCCTGTTCCGAAGAGTCCTCCCTCGCGGTCAGGTGCCTGACTTTTTTCTGGTTGTCGCTCGGCCCGATGTCACTGGAAGACTATTGATGGGTTCGGAGGTCTGGCGGTCCGACGACACCTGGCTGCTGGCGTTCAGCGAAGACGGACAACGGCAGGAAGCCATGTTGCTAATGCCGGCACATGCCTGGATCCGTAGCGTGCTGGGAACGTTTGTACTGGAACCGCGCTCAACTCCATGGATTGCAACCTTGCGCCTGCAGGACTGCGCTACGGCGGCGAGGTGAAATGTGCGCTATCCCAAAGACAGTCTCCACTTGAGCCGCGAACATGATTATCCTTTACTGCGGCGGCTTGCGCACTCACGGTTTGCCACGCGCAGCCAACTGTTCGAATACATGCAGCTACGCGGTTGTAGCGAATGCCGCCGGTCATTCAACTGGAGAACCCAAAGGCTCATTCAACATGACCTTGTCAGCAGACGGACGGTGCCCGCGTTGGGAGCGGAGTATGTTTACGGACTGACGACGCATGGCGCCGTAACCCTGGAAGAGATCGAGCAGCGCTTCTCGCTCTCGCTGAGTGCGGATCGTAACCAGGGTGAAGACCTGAGCGTGATTCACTCGGTCGAACTCAACAACATCGAACTGCGAGTGGCAAAAGCCGGACTGTTGGCACGATGGATCCCGGAAGCAGAGATCCGCTCGGAGAACGCACTGACAAACCTGGCCTACAGGAAAGAATACGACGCGGTTGTCACGTTGCGGCTCGGCAGCCGCGAGGTGACATTTGCGTTGGAATACGAACGGACGCCCAAGTCTCGAAGTAAATATGACAGGATCGCGGAGGATATGTATCAGGAAGAAAACGTGGATCATTTCCTGTACTTGACTGCCAACGAGCACTTGCTGAGGTTCGCGTCTTGGTCCTTCCGCGATCTTCAGCGGCGTGTCTACTTCGGGCTTGTCACAGACTGGCACCGGCGGTTGCTCGACATGCCCGCCTTCAGTTGGAAGGCGAAACGGTATGTTCCACTCAAGACCTTGCTTGCTCAATGAAGGCGCGGCCCCACGCGAACTCTCCCCAGTTTTGGCCCCAAACGACAATGGCGATGCTACGGAACCAACTCAATAGTCTGTCGGAACAAATGGGAGTTGGCCCGAGGCTGCCGAAACGGGCCGCGCTTTCTGGCGAATCTGGAGGCCGAGGTTCAAGCGGTATGCCTACCCTTTGTCTGCCTATTGTCTGCTCATTGCCTGCTCGGGGATACTCGTAACCATTCTTATTCTCAATGAGATGCGGCTTGACTACTCCCCCATTCATGCAGGTTTTGCCTATAAAACGACGGAGCAGTTGTGATATTCACGCGCGCTATTGCGATGCATCGTGTGCAGCCATGATGACGCAGTTCTTGTACCTGCTGAGTTGCTCGTTCCGGTTTGGTGTTCCGGCAATTGCGGGAGGCTGTGCGCACGCGAGTTGCACGGGCTGGTGTGGCGACACGCGCGGGTTGTGCGTACAGAAGTGGTTCGGTTGAGCGATGAATCTGTACAACTATCGTTCAAACGGCGCGGCGTTGTGTTGTGGACTGATCCACCAGCATCGGCGTGGACATCCGTCGCCAATTGCTGTTCCTTGCGCGCTGGTTGTTGCCGAACCGTGTGCATGGGTTCGTGCAAGACGAGTGGCAAGGTGCAACTCGTTTGAGATTCAAACCGCATGGTCCGTCTGCACCGCCCTGCGCACAGTGCTGTGCAAGGATGCGCGGCTGGGAAAAAGCCACTTTACGAGTAAGGCGACTGATCGTGCGTAATTAAGGAGAGATAGATTCGTGCGGCTCAGTGGCCCGCCAGCTATAACCATTCGCTGAACTTAATTCGCTCAGTCCTCAGTCCTCATTCATTTGGATCTGCTTGCGGAAAGCAAAGTCGAATAGGGGTGATGGCAGGACATCGCGAAACAGCGAGACCATCCGGGCGGTTCCATCGGGCAGATAGCGCAGTCGCGGATACTGCTCTGTCGCCGCCTCTACCACGGTGCGTGCCACGACGTCGGGGTCAACTCCCCGTGCTATTGCCTGCCGGAAAGCCCGAGCCGGATTCGATCGCGCAGAGATGTAGGGTTCGAAAGGCGCCGCTGCCACAGGCGAGTGTTCGACAATGTCGGTCCTGACAAATCCCGGTTCGATCACGCTGACGCGAATGCCCAATTTGCGGACCTCATGGTCCAGCGATTCGGAGAATCCACGCAGAGCATGTTTGCTAGCGCAGTACGCCGCCGAATAAGGCATGGGTAAGAAACCCACCGCGGAGCCAATGTTGATGATCCGACCACTCCGTCGCTTCCGCATGATCGGCAAGACGGCGCGCATCATGCGGACGGCACCGAAAAAGTTTGTTTCCAGCACCGCCCTGATCTCGTCCAGGCTGGTTTCCTCGACTGCGCCTTCCAGTCCGACGCCGGCGTTGTTCACCAGCACGTCGATGCGTCCTGTCTCGCTAATCACACGGTCAACACAAGTTCTCACGGAGCCGTCGCGGCACACATCAAGTGCCAGCATAGGCAGGTCCCCACCACCGCGGCGCCGCTTGGGATGCCGTGACGTGCCATAAACCGTCAGGCCTGCGCTGGCCAGCTGTTGGACACACGCTCGGCCGATTCCGGAGCTTGCGCCGGTGACCAGCGCGACACGGCGCTTGGTTTTCACACCGCCCTCCAACTCCGCCGTTTGCAATCTGCTGTTAGCTCGTGGATCCGCCCGGCAGGGCAGCACGGCTGTGGGCGTCGTCTGGCCCGCAGCGGTTGGCCGCCATTCCATGTCAGCCCTAGCAGAGCTACAGCTACCAGGCCGTTCCTCATTGCCACCGTTCCCTAAGCGATAGCCGGGTGTAACGTGAACGGCTGTGGATGCAAAGCGACTCGCGCTCATCATAATCGGTAACTGCCTCCGGCCAAAGCATAAGCATCCTCGGCTTCCTAGCGCTGGAACAGGTGGCGATGCTCAGTTATGGGCAGCGGCTCCGAGCATCACGTATTAGATGGCGATATCTCAACAACTATCCGGGGAATGGCAGGTTGCAAAGCGACGGGGCAGCCTACGAGAGCTGCCCCTGTTAGTTACGGCTGAAGTTCGATCTCGCCGGGCCGCCAGGTCTTGTCAAACCACGGTTCGAGCGGGCCGTAAAGTCGTAGGATCATGAACCAACCCTTTTTGGGTATGGTCTGTACCCAGTTGTTCGCTTCGCCCGCAGGAGCCTTCGGACCGAAGTAGACATCTACCGACCCGTCCGCGTTCACCTTGATTCCCTTGTCCTGGCTGCTGACACTGGGAGCCTGTTGATCGGTCTGCAGCATGGAGCGTGTCTGGCTGTCATAGACAATGACCGACCAGAAGTCCTTCACGGGAATGTGAGGCGGCAAGTGCATCTTATAGGTCTTTCCGCCATCGAATGGGTTGCCCTTTGAGTCCGTCGCGGCCCACGGATATTGCGAGCCTTGGCCGACCATCTTCATCTCCATCGCGGGGGTCACGCCCGTAGCGAAATAGTAGAAGAAGATGTAGCCGTCGAGGTTGGTGACGCCCGGCGAAACCAGGAATTGGTAGCCGCCAAAGTAGGGCTGACGCCAAGAACTATCCGGATAGATAAACGCGTCTTTATCGCGCATGCGGAAGGCGAGAGTCCGCGCCGTCACCGCCCCGATATTGGCGGCGTCGGTCAGAATCTTTTTCATCCGTGCGTCGGGACTGAACGGCTTGCCCTTCTCGATTCCGATAGACGCAAATAGACCCATCATGGTTGGATCGTTGGGTGCGGCGGGCTCCTCCTGAATGACGGTGTTCAGAAGCTCCCAGAACGAGTAATCACCCGGCGATACAAAGTTCGACGGTATGCCGGAGAGATTCACGAACTTCGTCGCAGGCGGATTCGCTGCAGCGCCAAGCTCGTAGAGCTTCAGATTCTTCTTGACTGACTCAACCCCAGGTGCCGGAGATCCATTTACAAGAAAACTGCGGAAGGCCAACCAGTTTCCGAACGTGGGTGGCCGCATCACAATATAGCCCTCCGGAATCTGCCCTGTGTACCCGGGCGGCAGGAAGAGATACTTCCCGCCCTTCCCCTTGTCGGCACCCGTAATGCCAACGTCCGCGACCCAGCGGTAATAAAAGTCATCCACCGCACCCAGAACCATTGGCGGAACCTCTGCGACCACCGGCCCTTTATGTGTATCGATCCAAATGAAGCTGTACACGGTGTTGTCGTTCGCCGTCAGTTCCACGGTCTTCGAATCGACCAGGTTTTCCCAGATCACATCCGTCTGGTTATCCGGTCCGAATTTCCGCATGGAATCGCGCATTCCTGCCTGGTTCACGATGGGAATGGCAAGCAGGTAGGCCTGCAAGGCGCGCGACTGGTCCAGGTTGTCGTAGATTTTCTTGACGGTATCGGCGTCCGGGTTGCCGTCGGACAAGTGCAAGGTGCCGACTGACGTCTCGAGTTTGTCGGGCGTGGCAACGCCCGGAGCAATGGGGGTAGTCATCTTGTACTGCTGCGCGATGCCTGGAGTGGCAGCCAGCGCAAGAATTACTAACGCGAGCACGAACATCAAGTAACTTCGGTATGTATGCATCGATTCCTCTCAGATTTCGTCTAGAGCTGTCCTTGCGAGCTGCCCGTCTTTTGTCGGCTCCCGCTGTGCGTTGCCCCGCAACATGCGGATGGCCAAAGGTCTGGAGACAACATCCCCATTATCTTGGAGTTCGGGGATATTCGGAGGCAGTGTTCACCGTCACTCGGTTGTGTGACTGCGGGTAGGTGGTGCGAACAGATGGGATGAGAAGGCCGGTCTCCCGGCGGGATGCTGTACGCTCCCAAGTTATCGACGCGCTCAAAGCGCAAACAGATAAAGGAGACCGGCAATGAAGAAGAGTAGCACTGCGAAGGCTGCGAGCAACAAGAATCTCGAGCGGAAGCTGACAGTCGGTTTAGATCTGGGTGATCGATCAAGTTGGTACTGCGTGCTGGATGAAGCTGGCGAAGTCGTGGGCGAGAAGAAGTTGAGCACGACTCCGAAAGCAATGAAGGAAGTTTTCGCGGCGATGCCACGAAGCCGCGTAGCCCTGGAGACGGGAATGCACTCACCGTGGGTAAGTCGGCTGTTGAGCGAACTGGGCCACGAAGTGATCGTGGCACACGCCCGCAATGTACGTCTGATCGGAGAGAGCCGCCGCAAAGACGATCGGCTGGATGCCAAGATGCTGGCGCGGCTGGCCCGGATCGACCCGCAGTTGCTGTCTCCGGTGAAACATCGTAGCGCTCAGGCTCAGGCCGATCTGACGGTGATTCGAGCGCGAGCCAGCCTGGTGCGGGCGCGAACGGCTCTGGTGAACACAGCGCGTGGCTTGACGAAGTCGTACGGCGAGCGGCTGCGGGGGTGCAATCCGCGCAATATGGATGCAGAGAAAGCTCAGGCTCTTAGTCCCGAACTGCAATCCGCGCTGGGACCGCTACTGCAAGCGTTGGAATCGCTGAGTGAACGCATTACCGAATACAACCAGCGCATCGAAGCCATCGCCCAGCAGAGCTATCCGCAGACTGCGCTACTGAAGCAGATCAAGGGAGTCGGCACGCTGATCGCCTTGACCTACATGCTGACCCTGGAAGATCCGCATCGTTTCCGCAAGAGCCGGGACGCGGGTTGCTACCTCGGACTGCAACCGGGGCGCAGAAACTCGGGGCAGAGTGAGCCGCAGATGCACATCAGCAAGGAGGGTGATCCCTACCTGCGAACCTTGCTGGTGCAGGGAGCGCACCACATACTCGGCCCGTTTGGAGTCGATAGCGATCTGCGACGATGGGGTCTGAAACTGGCCGAGCGTGGTGGCAAGAACGGAAAGAAGCGGGCCATCATTGCGACGGCTCGCAAGTTGGCTGTGCTACTGCATCGGCTGTGGGTCAGCGGAGAAGTGTATGAACCACTGCACAATACGAAACGGACGAGGTTAGAAGCAGCCTAGTGACTGAGGTACAACAGCAGCCTAAAGCCGAGTTTCGGTGACTGCGCAGATGGCCTGGCCCAACTTCTCTCCGCAAGGACGGAAGCCAAGGTCGCCGAACAGGTGGCAGCACCGACTGAAACGAGAACACCCAACTTGCACCGAGCGACAATCGCTCACCAAAGAGTGCGGATGGAAGGGTAGCGACAGGGCTTAACTCGGCGGAGAAAAACCTTGCTTATAAGTATGGATGGATAAAGATTCTGCTTGACCACGACCGGCCTTCTCATGGAAGGCCAACTCACTCCCAATCACGAAGATGGGGGAGGGGCGGGGATCGCCATTGCTTCGTGCATCCTTTATATAGACATCGCCCCGCTTAGCGACCTTCTCTCTGCTCTACCCACCATCAACCCTAGTACTGCCAACAAAACAAGACACTTAGCGCACTTTCCCCTGCTTTGCCAACTGACGTGTGCGCCATCGGTGGCGTCTTGGCTTTCAACACAGCACAAATCGGGCGGACTGCCCGGAAAGGATCACTCCAATGTTTGGACAAATGATGGTTAACCCCGTTGTGCAGCTCGACCCCGGCGTCGATCTGCAGACAGCGATAGCCACACTAATAAAGGTCGCCGAAAACGTCGAAATCGTTCGCTGGATCGAGTTGCCGGCGTCGGTTCTGCTGTTCTTGCTCGTGCCCGGAGATCCGGATTCTGGGGCGGTCTATGTACTGGACCGCAAGAAAGAAACCTGGTACGTCGTGGACTTCGAGGACGAACAATTCGGCGGGTACAGCGTAAGCCAACTCGAAGTGCTCTTTAGGGACTGTAACTTCCTCGATCTCATTGAACGGCCGGGACTTTGGCGGGCCGGTTTGCGGTGGGTGGTAATGCCCGGAACGCGGCCTGAGACGGCCGTTTGACAGAAAAAATATTCCGGGTTATCTAACGACACCCACATTCCGAAAACTGTGTGGATAAACGGCGAACACGAGCCCGCGGACTCGGGAAATTGCCAGAAGGAGGTGACAAGTTAATGGCAACGACAATCACGGCAACCCGGCAGGTCGTCGAGGATTACCAAAGGCTTTTCGTGAACCGCCGCGCGTACACGATCCAGTCCATGCGGCCGCACCAGGAAACGGGGCGGCACTACTACTTTCGGCCCAGCAAGAAAGGAACAGGCATACCACTGATGCTGACCGAGGGAACCATCCGCCAGCACCTGGAAGGCAAAATTACGGTCGGCCTGTACGCCATCAACCCGTCCACCCAGCGTTGTAAATGGGTCGCGATCGACGCCGACTACAAGAACTCCATGGAGGACCTGCTCAAGCTGCAGTACCACCTCACACAGGACAGGGTGGAACCGGCGCTGGAGATGAGCAAACGCGGTGGGCATCTTTGGATCTTCTTGGCAACGCCCCTGCTGGCGAACGAGTGCCGAATCTACATCCATGATCTTGCTCTGAGGCTGGGGGTGCCGGTGAAAGGCTCAGGCCTGGCAGACGGCATCGAGGTGTTCCCGAAGCACGACGCTATCGGCCCTGGAGAGTTTGGCAACGCCATTCGTGGTCCGCTGGGAATTCACCGTGGCGCCAACCGCCGATTTTGGTTCTATGGGGCCGACTACACACTGGAAGACCAGATCGCTTACCTTAACCATCTGCGAAAAGTCACCGAGGAAGAACTGCGGAGGTTCATTGCCGGAAAGGAGCGTCCCGCGGCAGTCGCCTCCCTTGCAGCGGCGAGAACCACTCTACCTCACCGTAGACATGGGCGTGGCGAGTCGGAGTTTCACATCTTGGCGCATGTTGGTGCTGTGCGGAAGGTTGGCAGGAACTACATCACGCGCTGTCCATCCTGCGCGGAGTCCGGCCACGACCGCGTCGGCGACAACCTGGCCATCTTGATCGAGGACCCGCACTTTTACAAATGCTGGGCCGGCTGCACTAAGGAGATGATTCGAGCCGCCCTTGGCTGCCCGATTCGCGTTCGGAGTTCTGCATAAGGAAGAAGGAGAGTGTTGCTCGCATGAAGCAGAAACCATTGTTGGACCAAGACGGGCTCAGGCTCTCTCGGCAGGCGTTGCGAGTGTTGAAAGAACGAGGGATCTTTGCCCATTCTCCGGTGAGCCTGCAACACCAGCATTTGGCGAAACGCTATGTGGTGCGTGGGCTGGAGTCCGGTGGGGCGGTCGGAGACCTGGGGCGATACGTGACCTTTGCACGAGAAGATGGCCAGGCAATCGAGTGTCTGCATCCGGTCGAAGCAATCGGAGTTAACGGTCTTCATGCGGTCCTTGTGGCGCCGGTACTGGTGAGAATCGAGATGATGCGCAAGGGACGAACCTACGAACTGCTGATTACGCTGCATCGGCCGGGCAGCGTCAGCGATGGCAAACGGCCCCCGCTGGAGACGATGGTTTTGTTTCGCGGCATTCATGGGCGTTTGGAATTGGATCTGTCAGGCAAAGACAAGAACCAAGCCGGTGCTGTATTGCCGATGTTCTATTCGCTCGCCGGCGAAGAAGTCACTATCCCAAGACAGTTTCACGAGGCAATTCGTGCCATCACCAAAGCGGTGAACTGCATTGGCTGTTCGCATTGTCATTTTTCCAAACAGTCTAAGAGAGAGGACATACGCGCTGCGAGCGGCGTGCCCGCAAGTCAAACCAGCGAAGAAAATGTGCTCGCGGCTGAGGGTGGCGTGAAAGGAGTGGAGGGGATATGCATGAAAGAGTGAAGAACTACGCTCTGGTTATCTGCCTGTTTGTCTTTCTGTTTGTGAGCATTGGAAACGGTCTGCACCTGACTCCGGGCGCGGCATTCATTGGTGCTCTGTCCGGCACCCCGCTTGTAATCTTCGCTTTCAATCGCTGGTGCGATGCCCGATGTCGGAGAGAGGAGGCGCGCAGAGAGGAACCTGCTTCCGAGATCGTCCCACTGCGCGAGCGACCATGAGATTTCTGCTGCGTCTGCTGCTACTGCTCGTTCTTGGCTCCTTCCTGTTGAGGCACTATGGGTTCTTCCTACGCGAGAACCTTTGGCATGTGCAGTCGGCCGGGAACGGGGAATTTCTGAAAGGTCTTCCTGGGATAACCAAGGATAGGCCGCAAGGGGGATTGGCGGAAGCAAACCTGCCGCCTGGAGTGTTGCCGCGCCACGACCTGACGCCAGGAGCGATGGATCCGCGCGTTACTCAAAGCAACATCAGAAACACCATCTGTCGGCCGGGCTACACGGCGACTGTTAGACCGCCGTTCGAGTACACCAATGCGATGAAACACCATCTCATGCGGGTTTATGGGGCTAGGGGCAGCATTCACGATTACGAACTTGATCACTTTGTACCCCTGGAATTGGGTGGCTGTCCGAACTGCGAGACCAATCTCTGGCCGCAATCTAGGAAGGTATTCCCAGGGGCGAGTGAGAAGGACGAGGTCGAAGACTACCTGCACCATCAAGTCTGTTCTGGCACGCTGCCGTTAGCTGAGGCACAGCGAGAAATCGCCTCGGATTGGTATGCGGTGTACATACGAATTCACACGCGGACGACAAGGCAGCAGTGGGAAGGGCGGCAATAGCGAGGTTGTGTATGTCAGCAGTAAAGCAAGTCATTGCGATCAATGAAAACGAAGCCACGCGACCGGAGGGTACGCAAGCCGGGTCGGAGCTTGTGCCTGGAGAGATCGGGGGTGCAAGCCCGGAACTCGTGCGCGCATTGCGCCGGCGCCTGCCAGATGAACGGCGCGCAATCACCCATCATTTCTCCATCGCGGGCCAGGAGGGATATCTCACCGTCGGCGTGTACGACGACGGCTCACCGGGGGAGATCTTCGTCAGGATGGCGAAGGAGGGCTCGACAATCTCCGGGCTCATGGATTCGATTGCTACCCTCGTCTCACTCGCTTTGCAGCATGGGGTACCGCTCGACGTGCTCTGCACCAAATTCAGTCACACGCGCTTTGAGCCCAGCGGCTGGTCAGGGAATCCAAAGATCGGTTATGCCACATCACTGATGGATTACCTCTTTCGCTGGATGGAGCTCAAGTTTCTCAAGAAGGAGCAGGGAGAACTGTTCGAGTCCCGTCCAGTGTCGATTCATGCCGCGCCGCCCCCGAATGGCAAAGGAGTGGTTGAAGCGCTCGGTGAATTCGTGCAATTCGGAGATGCGCCTGCCTGCAACATCTGCGGTTCGCTAATGGTACGCAGCGGAACCTGCTACCGCTGCATGACGTGCGGGGGCACAAGCGGGTGCTCGTAGCAAACCCGTCTACAATCAATAAAGATATACAGCCCAGCGACAAACTCCAGGGGAGGTACGCAAGTTGCGTTACGCATCTTGCGTAACGCGAGTTGAGTCTGAGAACCCAGTTGAACGATGAGGCGCGTAGGAAAGTGAGTTCTAAAGATCAAAATCCAGAGAGGATCGAAACGATGGTCCACTCCGACCCTGAGATCATGGCGGGCGCACTGGTGTTTCGTGGGACGAGAAGTCCCGTTTATCTGATCGCCGACATGATCGAGCAGGGAACGCCGATAGACGAAATCCTAGAGGGCTACCCTTCGCTGACGAGAGAGATGGTAGAGCATGCGAGTGTGTTTGCGACTCTCCACCCACGACCGGACCGACAGACACGGTAGCGTACAAAGCTACGATGATATGCTCAAAGGCGATGTTGGGAGGTAACGCAGAAGATCAAAGCCACGACTCACGAGCAACCAATGCTCACATGAGTTTGACGTGTGCGCCCTTCTATGTACTAATTGAATATGTACAGCGAGGAGGCGGTGCCATGCCGAGAGTAGCGGTAGAAGACAACAGCCGGATGTCCCTGCGGATCAGGCCAGAGGAAAAAGCTCTGCTGTTGCGCGCGGTGGCGCTGAATCATACCGACCTGACGGATTTTGTCATTCGTCACGCCGTACGTGCCGCCAAGGCCGTCATCGAAGAGGCGGATCATGTGCAACTCACCAGCCGAGACAGTTTGCGGGTCCTAAATCTGCTGGAGAACCCGCCGGCGCCGAACAGAAAACTGTTGGCGGCCGCTCGGGCTTTGCCAAGGCGGCCCTAATCGTGACGGCATGGCACGAAGAGCCGATCAGTAAGAAGCATGATCGGGAAGCGTTCGACTGCGGCGAAGAAGCGCTGAATGAATACCTGCGTCGTTATGCGCGCAAGAGCCACGACTTGGGCGGGGCGAAGACGTTCCTTGCGATTGACGATTGGGACAACAAAACCATCCTGGGTTTCTATAGTCTGAGCCCCGCCTCAGTTGACTATGCCCGGACGCCGGAAATCATACGGCGTAAGCTGGCGCGCCATGACGTTCCGGGCTTCCGTCTGGCGCGCCTGGCTGTGGATCGAAGGATGCAAGGGAAGGGACTTGGCGGACAACTTCTGCTCGCGGCAGGCCGACGCTGCCTGCTGGCCTCGGCGGAGGTTGGCGGCGTCGTTCTTGTCATCGATGCCAAGAGTGAAAGGGTGGCAGGATGGTATGCAAGCTACGGTGCGGTGCCGCTGCTGGACGCGCCCCTATCCCTGTTGTTGCCGCTCGCCACAATTGAGGCCGCGTTGAAGAAGGCAGGAAAATACTGACACCTAAAAGCCGTCAGGTCTCGACGCATCGGACAAGAATGCGTCTTTATAGGCTATGTCGAGTTTTCGCAGTTCGTGAATTGCACGGTCTTTTCCTGATACTTCCAGCCGATCCATCCTGACCAGCATTACGAACCAATGATGAAGCCAAAGGCGGCGTGCCCCGGGTCAGTACCGCTGTTTGGTTGTCAAATACCTGGCCTTACCAAGCTCGCAATCAATCTCACATTCTCAACAAGGAGGCTTACTGCCATGCAGAAGGTTCTGCTGATCGGGTATCTCGGACGTGATCCCGAGGTGAAGTACAGTCCGCAAGGAACGGCCATCGCGCAGTTTTCCGTCGCAACCGCGGAACGATGGAAGGACAAAGACGGCAAACCGCAGGAACATACGGAATGGTTCGGCGTGAAAGCCTTCAATCGTCTGGCAGAGGTCGCCGGCGAACACCTTCACAAAGGCTCCCGCATTTACCTCGAAGGCCGCAAACGTACGGAATCCTGGGACGACAAGCAGACGGGTGGCAAACACTACAAGGATCTCGTCTATGTCGACAGAATCGAGTTTCTGGATTCAAAGGGCAACGGGCTTGCGGAGGCTACGAGCGGCACCTACGACGAGACAACAGCGCTGGACCAGGACGTGCCGTTCTGACGAACGATGCAGGTTCCTCGTCCCTCTTTTCAGTGCCTGTGCTAAGCACCGATGTTATGACGTGACATTCGAAGCAGATCGGACCGTATTTGAGCTCGCGGAACAACTCAGATAAGTCCGTACTCCTCAAGCAACCGTCCGATGGCCGTCTTTTCCACCCAGTGTTTGGCAAACGATGGTATTGGCAACTTCTCGCGGTCGCGCAGGAATACGGTCGATTTAATGAGCTCGCGGACATCGTAAATAGAACCAAAAACCTCAGGAACCCCACGCTCTATGTTGAGGAGCTGATACACCGCTTCCATCGCGGTCCGGACGGAGTATTCCGTTGTAAAGATGCAGTCTCGTGTCGATTCTGCGAACTGGCCGATGAAGGCGAAGTTCTTCACTCCGTCAGGCACGACCTTTGGCCGGTCAGTGCCGTTGCGCGGGAGGAAGAAGGCAGTGATGAAGGGCATCATACAAGGACGCGTGATGGCTCCTGTCGCGGCCAATTGGTCGATTTCGTCCAGCGGCACGCCGAGATGGTAGAGCCACTCCTTTGTGATCTCCTCGCCGGTGCAGTCTCGCATCGGCTTTTTGACATAGTCTCCGGGCCGGTCGGTGAAGAGCGCATAGAACCATACGACGGTCTGATCCGCGGGCTGCTGTTTGAAGTGTGGCTGACGGTTGACAGTCCAGCTTAGAAGCCAGGACGAATCTCGCACGCTGACAATGCCGCCGGTCACCACCTTGCCTGTCCTGGTTGGCCGCTTCGCGATTTTCTCAATGTAAGCGGGTATCCGAGGGTCGAGCGTCGTGATTGTGGCTGACTCCCACTGAGACTCCTCGGTCTTGGTACAGAACTTGTCGGGCCTTCCAAACGAGGCATCCTGGGCGGCGATGTTTCGCCAGAGATGCCAGCTACCGCCGTCATGGACGATAGGGTCAAATTTCGCAGGAGTATGATGGTCGCCCCAATCGGAATTCTCCACCAGCGAGCCATTCGTCACAAAGACCAGGTCGTCTTCGGTAAGATCGATCCCGCCCTGTTGTCCGTTCTGAATCCATTCGATCCGCCGTGCGACCTTGTGATCCGATGCGATGTCGAAGACAACATTCATCACCTGTGTGTCGAACAGAACCTTCACACCTTGCTGACGCAGCCAGGTGGTCAGGGGCAGAACCAGAGATTCGTACTGGTTGTACTTGGTGAATTTCAGAGTACTGAAGTCAGGCAGCCCATCAATGTGGTGAATGAAGCGCTGAAGATAGAGCTTCATCTCCAGCGCGCTATGCCATTCCTCGAAGGCAAACATCGTTCGCCAGTAGAGCCAGAAGTTCGAGTCGAAGACATCTTTGCCGAATACTTCATTGATTCGCTTGTCGTAGAGTTGTTCGGGAAGCGCAAGAATGAGTTCGACAATCTCCCTGCGCGCTCTTGATGTAAGCGTGAAGTCCATGCCGGTCTTGGCATCCTGACCTCGCTCGATTGTGGCTCGCTGCAGCGAACGGTTTGGATCGTCCTTATTGAGCCAGTAAAACTCATCGAGCACCGAAGCGCCTTCTATCTCGAGCGAAGGGATCGATCGGTAGAGATCCCAGAGACACTCAAAGTGGTCCTCCATCTCGCGGCCACCGCGGATCAACCAGCCGGTCTGTGCATTCCCGGCACCGTCCAGCGCGCCACCGCCAATCGTCGATGCCTCTAAAATCGTGATCCGATCGCCGGCCATATGGCCATCGCGGACGAGAAAAGCGGCAGCTGCCAGTGAAGCCAGACCGCCCCCCACGAGATAAGCGGATTTGGTCTCGATATTTGCGGGCTTACGCGGACGTGCAAATGCTTCGTAGTTCCCTTTGCTGTAATACATCTTCGTCTCCTGTTGTTCTGGTACCGCTTCACTCGAAGTATCCGCTGGTTCACTCGTCAGATATTTTGCGCACCGAAGAGAGGGAGGAGTATAGGCAGCGGCATAAGCCGCGCTCTTGAGGATCCCGCATCCATAATGGCACATCGAAGGTATTGAGAGCTTGTTGGTTGTCGTGTGAGACGCAACCCGAAGCGATCAGTGGCCTCGCGACCTAGACTGAAATCCCGCAACACAGAGTTCGTATACCTCAAATCACAATCGAGTTCAACGAATCCTCAGGTACCTGAAGGAGGGTGCCTCGCCATGCCAACAGAAGACGCAACGACATCTTCCTCGGGACTGGATGTGAATAAGCTCCTCTTGGAGCTTGAAGTCCCGTTTTTACCCGACCAAGTCCGGTGGCGGGTCACCAACACAACCAACGACAAGAAGCGCGGTCAGATCGTGCCGTATGCCGATTCCCGCGCCTACACTGACCGGCTGAACGCGCTCTTCACGCCACAGGGCTGGACCCGTAAGTACAAGGTCGAGACGATGACCAATATCACCCGCGTAAAGAAGGGCGAGAGCATCGTCTCGGGTAAGGTGCTGGTCACCTGCACGGTCACGATCCTTGGCATTGGGTCGCATTCCGGCACCGGCGAAGAATGGGCCGACGACGATAACGGCATGACGTCAGCCGATGCGCAGGCCTTCAAGCGCGCGTGTTCGTGCTTTGGTCTTGGCCGTTACTTCTACGATATCCAAGCTGTTTGGGTTGATCTCGACCAGAACCGCCAGCCGGTAAAAACACCCATGTTGTTTGCCTGGGCACTTCCGGACAATTGGCGCAAGGGAATGCGTCCTTCAGCCAGGAATGGTAACGGCAGCGCCGCGGCAACCTCCAACGGCGTAAATGGACGAAGCCAAACCAACGGGAGCAGTTCCCCAAGGGTTTCCGGCAACGGCCACACCCACGCCGGAGACACCAAAGCCGACGCGAGCGGAGCCAACAGCGACGACCTCGATGCGCGCATTCTGTGCCTGGAAAAGACTGTCGGCACAGTGTTGTACCGCAACATCCTGCGTGAGTGTGGGCGTGTCAACCAGCCGAAGTTGATCCGTGACCCCGCCGTTAAGCGAACCGTCCTGCAGATGCTCGAATCCGCAGCACGCGGTTTCACGCGATTGGAAGCCGTCACCAAGCGGCTCGACGCCAAGACCGTCGAGGCGCATCTGGCCAAGCTCCAAGCCCCGCCTTTAGCGGAGATTTCGGACATGAATACCTTGCAGCACGTGGTCTTCGGCCTCGAGGAACTCGCTGGTCCCAATCAACCACACGCAGCCTAGCCACCACCTCCGAATGTTGGGGCACAGGGGTATGTGCGCTCTCCGCCCCTGACCCCAGCCAGAAGTGTCGTCCGCACAAACCTCCAAACAAAACATACGGAGTCGGCAACGTGTCTATCAAGGCAGTCACACACATCTCTCAAGTCCGCGGCGGCTCGCAAGCGCGACTCATGCTGGCCGATGACAGCAGGAAATTCGTCGTTAAGTTCATGGGCAACCCTCAATGCACGAGGGTGCTGGCGAATGACTACTTGGCCTGCCGGCTGGCGCGCATGATCGGGCTCAGCGTGCCGGAGCCGGTCATTATTCTCGTGGACGAAGAGACAATCCTGGAGCAGCAAGTCACCTTCACTTTGGCTGGCCGGGCAGTCGCCGCACGTCCTGGGCTTCAGTTTGGTTCCGCCTTGGTGACCGGAGAGGTCTTGGACTGGCTGCCAGGGACAATGCTTGGGCGCGTCAGGAACTTAAGGGAGTTTGCTGGTCTGCTGGCTTTCGACAAGTGGACCGGAAATGCCGATGGCCGGCAGGTTGTGTTCCACAAGGAGATTCGCGAGCGGAAATACAACGCGAAATTCATTGATTTTGGATACTGCTTCAATGCGGGCGAGTGGAGTTTCCCCGACGCGCCGCTGCGGGGAGTGTACGGGCTCAATGATGTCTATGAGCGGATCGAATCGTGGGACGACTTTGATCCGTGGTTGTCGCGGATCGAGCGATTCTCCGAGCGTCAACTGCACAGCATTGCGGACGAGATCCCATGTGAGTGGTATGGCGAACGCTCCGATCTGCAACGCTTGCTGGATTGCCTGTTGGAGCGACGCAGCATTGTCCGACAGCTAGTCGAAGATTTCAGGAATTCCAGCAGAAACCCATTTCCGAATTGGACTGCGGGGCGGCCGGCTCTTCGCATGACAGACGCTAGCAGCGAGATGCTTGCTATCTGAGTTGGGAAACCAGCCTATTCCATTTTCCAGCCGGCCCCTTAGTGGATCCATTCTCTGAGGGGGCGGCGCATTCCCTCGGTGTCACCTGAGCCCAAACGCGACGATTTGAAGTACTCCTCGAACTTCCGTCCCGCTTCCTGCTTGTGTTCCTCCCAGTCGCGGACGAAGACCCATCTCTCTTTCAGAGGCTCCCACATCCAGAAGCTGCCGAGGGCGGTAAACTCGGCATCGGAGAACGCATCGGATCCGATCAGCAGTAACGTGCCGCATCCGGGACAGCACCTTTTCTTCCTCAAGGCAAAGTCCCACTTGCAGTGTGGGCATTGGTAGCGCTGCGGCTTGGTTTTCAAGAGTTTCCTCTCAGACCTTGTAGATTATCGCCATTTTCGTGGGCCGTCACGTGGACACGATCGCCGCGGCGCACTTCCAAGGAATAGTTGAGGGACGGCTATCCCGAGCGCGATCAACGGGAATCTCGATTCGATCGCTGTTTCGCCTCTTGAACGTTTTATCTCTTTGGATCCCTGATTCTCACGCCGCCCGCTGCCCTCTTTGTGATTTAAAGCATATTTTGGCCGGGAATAAAGCATATCTTGGCCGGTGAAGGGGTCAATTGGATAGGACTGCAGTTGGGATCTGACGCTCTACCTTGAGATGCTGAGCGCCTGGCGCGCCGCATGAGTTGCCAAACTAAGCGTCTTCCATTCGGTACAGGAACCCTCTGGAAGCTGATCGCGGATTCGGTTTACCGAAGGGTACTCGCCTCGCCTGTGAAGCTCTGCGGCGATAGTAGATGTATCCTGAAACAACTTTTCACGACGGCGCTTTGTGTTCTCCGCTGCTACCCGGCGGCGTTTCTCGGCGATCATGTGACGAACAGATGGGAAGTACTTACCCATGAACCAGACCGTCACGCCCAGACGCTTGCAGAGATCGCGAACCGAGGGGACGGGAGTTTCATTGAGGGCGGCCTTTGCCGCTCTTTTCAGATCAGACCTGTACTTTGTCACATCACGTTGGCGCCGATCGGCCAGTAGATCGCATAAGTCAGGCTCGTGCGCTCGCAAGACGGTCGATGTTGAATAGCCAAGGCGACGGCTTAATTCGACCAGGGTCGGCGCAGGGGACTCATTGAGCGCGCCTTCCAGGGTCTGGCGAATCCCTTGAGTGCGAAGGCGCTTCATTTGAGATACTCGCTTGCTGATTGCCGCGCACAGCGCCGGAAATTTGTGGCGAATGTATGCGTCGTTCGAGTAGCCAAGGTCTGCTGCGATTCGATGAACCGAGAGCGGTTCAGCCGATTTAAGGGACTGTTCCAGGAGTTCCTCTATCCGTTGGGTTTCACAAATCCTCGTAGCTCCAGGTCTCTTCCACCAATGACTCTGACCAGACGACCGATATTGAGCAGCGATCTTGTGGCAGAGGTCTCTGTCGGCTTGATAGAGCCTTTCAGTGTCTGCGTAGCCTATTCTCCGCGCAACGTCTGAGAGACTGCGCGGCACAGTGTCGTGAAGAGCTTTCTCAAGCGCTTGCCTGATCTCGCTCTTCTTCTGACATAGAGATACGCCCCGACTTCCAGCCCGAGCGATCGCCTCTTTGGCGGCATCTACATTTGCCGGTGCGGGGCCAGATGAAGCGACCAAACTCGCGATTGGAACATTCAAGGACCTACAAGTTCGCAGCAGATTCTCAAGCGTGGGAACAGTTGTGCCGGCCAACCAGTTTCTGAGAATGCTGGGTGGACAGCGAATGTACTCCGCCATAGCAACGACATTGCCAGCCGTAAGTTGATCGAGATACACAGCTAGGCTTTTGGGGAGCGCTTCACGGGCTCCCACCGGGTCAATCAAAGGGAGCATCGCCAGCAAATCTCCTACTTGCGTAGAGGACCACGCACCGTCTTCTCCTGCTGGCGGGCCTGGTCGTTCCCGGCTAGGGCCACCGCCTGAGATACCGAGCCAACCATCGCAACGCTCGCAGTATCCCGGCCGAGAAAAAACGCCCAGCGGACTCAGTGTGCGCGCACAATGGCTACAGGTATGATCAAGCGGCCGTGCGTGCAGCTGACAATTCGCTGACGCCTGGATTGACCAGATGAGCGGCTCATAAACTATCTGTCCGGCTGACCGCCATTGTTCAAAACAAAGTGCGCACCATGCCCGTCGCCGCCTAAACAAACGACCCGGAACCATATAGCGAAGCGGAAGAAGGGTTAGATATTGCAACTCGTGCCGATTAGTGGCGACCTCGAGCGCACGAACCCATTTCACCGCTGTCTCAGTGATGCCATTGGGTGCATAGTTACAAGCTCTAAATCCATGCCCGCCCACTCTGACTGCCTTGGCTGTCGGCGTGATGATCGCATCCTGTGGATGTGTAAGATCTGCAAGAACTCTGCCGACAAGGTCCCCCACGCTCACTGAGTGCGCGTCGGCTAATCGAGCCACATAACCAGTAAGGCTTTCGACCAATTCGGTGCCGACGCCGATCGGTTCAAGGGAATAGAGTTGGCTCCTTGGCGGCAACAGTGGGCGAGATAGGGACCACGACTCAAGCAGGGGTTGCATTTGCCTCCGGCTGTCCAACAAGATCACGTATCGGAAGCCTGTGACCCGGCCGGCGATGTTTGCCTGAATGAACTTCCTGCGTGAGATCCGTCTTTGTGGGCGCCTCCGTACTCAAGCCTAGTCTGCTACGAAGCCGCACCGATGCTTGGCTCCCTTCGTGCAGATTCAGTTCGCCATGTGCCGTTTCCGTGTGCATCTGTTCACATTGCGCGATAGACAAAGCCTGCGATTGAAGATTCGCTTTCGTCAACCGGTTGAGGCCCATCCGAGACGCGACGGTCGCGGCTCGCACAAGCCATTCCTTCAAAATCCCGATGCATCCGAGGCTCCTCTCATACAGGAACTCCCAATCGGCTACCAGATCAGATGAGCCCTCGAATGGAAGGGCCTTTTCGAAGGTCTTTACGATATTGATGAACATCTGCCGGTCTTCCGGATCTTCGGCTCTGTAGCGGGGGAGATGAATATCAATGCTTCGCCTGCTGAGTTGCGCATTGAGGTTTCGAAATGCAAGCAGTTCGTAAGTCCCAAGCAACACGTGTACGGTCTTCGTTTGGTTGGCGATGGACTTGATTACGTCCAGCTGATCGAGGAGGCGGCGGCCGGACGGAATCTTGCCGAGATGCTGGGCCTCATCGATCATCACCGCCACAGGCTTGCGGTACCGGATGGCCTGCTCCACGGCGAAACGGTATTCAGTACCGACTGCCCTCGATGGTGGCATGAACCGCATGACCGAACCAGTCTCTCTATTTAGTTTGTGGTCGATCAGAGGCTCGTCAAGCTGATGGAGAAGGCGTTTGTAGTGATCGCGCCAATTAAAACTTCCTGACTCGGGAGCTATTGCTTCGACACTGACGACCGGAATCCGTGTTGGGTCATCGTGAAGTTCACCCAGAAGTTCCGTGTCAATCAGCTGCTCCGTCTTCATTCGCAACGTTGTCTTACCTACCCCGGTCGGGCCAAATACAAATATGAGCGAGTTCGGTTCAGCGCCATGGATCGCATTCATCAGAGTTTCTTTGGCTTCCACGAGCCGAGGATGCGCCACGGTGAAGGAGCGAAAATGGTCGATTGGTGATCCAGAGACATCCTGTTTATGAAGCAGGTCGACCGCCATCAGAAATCTCCGTAGACTGCGGTAGCCTCAGCTTGATTGGGATCTGATAGTTCTCGCGTAGTATTGCTCGATTCTGACTCTGTGGATTCCGCTTCGGCGCCATGCGCGCACGGGACAGACACGAGGCTATTTTGTCGGAGTGATGCGCTTTCCCGGTCTCGCAATCTCTGAAGCAGGCACTTTTCCTCCGCTTCGGCCGAGTCAAGAAAATCAGCGAGTTTGCGAGCTGTCAGCGTGAATCGTTCTCGCGAATGTAATAGGCGTCGCCGGCGTAGCTCCTTCGATGCCAGCATGAGCTCTCTTTCAGAACGCCCCTGAAGCACCGTATAGTGCTCGGAGTGGCACTCCGTCCAACGGTTCTTTACAAAGGCGTAAGCGGTGCCGATATCAAAAGGATCGTACCGGACGGAGACGTCGTGATTCTCCACCGTAGGATCACGAAATGCTTCGGCCCAGTAGTACACGCGGTTAATAATGACCCCGCGCCCAGGTGAGACATTTGCGGTGCCCCGCTGAGTTGTTGGAAGCGTAGCCAATAAGAAGGCATGATCGTACGGAATTGTCCTGTTCGGACGAATGCCTGTGCTTTGGCGAGCCTTCAGAAATGCCTCCCGAGGAGTCTGACCAAGGGCGGGGTGTTCTATGGTGTCATATATCTCGAACAGGAATGACGACAAATACTCGTAAAGCCGCCCAAGCGGCCACCGAGCCTGGCCTGTTGGCTCGTTGCTCTTCGTAACCTGTCGAACGTTGCGCGTGATCTGTGTATTGCCACGCAGGTTGTGAATGAACTGGCTGTTCGTAGTGCCGAAGAGCCGTTCGCAGACTGAACCGAACCGGGCTTGCGCCGGGGGACGCACTTTCTTGGTGCACTCGTAGCGGGCCAAAAGCGTCTCGAAATATGTGCTTTGGAACTCCGGCCCGCCATCGAGGACGATGACCTGGGGCAAGCGGGAATGGCGTCGAACACAGTCTCGCAAAATCATCATGCAGGACCTGTAACTAGGCGCATCGAATGTCAGGTAGAGGGCGAGACAACGGCGGGAGAATGCGTCGATGAGAACGGTCATCCACGGGCGCCCGAGTGAGCGGCCAGTATGGGAGCAGACAACCTCAACGTCCAGTTCCGTGTGATCGATGTGAGCAATCTCAAAAGGGCGATCACCGTGACGGGGAGTAGTCGGCTCCAACTCGAAATAGAAGGATGAGTGAGTGTATGCAGCGCGCCGTCCCTGCCGTTTCAAAGTTCGCAGAAACGCCGGTCGTTCTCGCACGGCAGTGCAGAACGTAGCGTAAGTTGGCGCGATGACGCCAAGTTCATCGCACTTCCGCTTCAGCGCTGCCCACGATGCAACCTTCGTCTTTTGGCGGAGATCTTCATAGTCGTTTTCGACAAACTGCACGAGCAGATTGCGCGACTCTTCGGAGAGACGGCTGGTTCTATTCCCTTGCTCCCTGGCCTTCGCCAGCAATCCCACATATCCATTGCCATAGAGGCTCTCTGCTGATCGATACTGCGCGATCCAGCGGCGCAGAGTCCTCTCTGGAATGAGACATGGTTCTGCACCCTGATCGAGGCGATTTTTGACGATTGCAAAGCGTCGGTTTGCCACAGCTAAATCTCGCTCGCTGGCCATTGCCATTAGCTGAAATGCTTCGCCATGTGCGCTCGACGCTTCCGCAGGCAGGCCACTGAAACGTCTGCAGTTGCCTACACCCTCCTCCAGTTCGCGGGATGTTTCCTTATTTTCAGCGGCAACTTTGGCGCTAGCAAAGAGGCGGACATACGCTGGTTCGGCGAGTACGGCCTTACTCAGGTTCACGTACACCTCGCCGCTTGCGATCAGCGAGTAAATCACGTCTGGTTCAACAACGCCGTGAATCTTCACCAAGAGGTCCAACAGGGATATTCCTGGCTCTGCTTGGATTATCGTTTTGACCGCGGCATTGACGGGCCCCGCTGTGCTCCCAGAATCACATCGGAGATAATCGTCGAGGAATTGCAGGTTACGCTGGAGGTTCCAATCGACTTTAGCCGATGACCATACCCTGTATTCCAGGCCCAGTGACGAGGCGTGAGCTTCGCCCGGCGGACAGCGCCAGTTGCCAGCATCATCCCGAATGTAGCGGTGCGGACTCTTGACCGCCAGTTTTTCGAGATCGCCCTCGGTTTTGCACTCAACCCATCCGGCAGAGCCGAGGCGAAGAACGAAATAATCCGGTGTATGCATGACCGACAGCCGTCTTCCGCGCGCCGTAGGGTAGGCAAGTGGAATTGATGGAGGCTGATCGTAATATTCCAGTACTGCGGGATCGTGCTCTATCTCGTAGACAAACGGCAATTCAACGCGATGGCTTTCAAACTGGATGGTGACGCCCATCTTGCGACTGGGATAGCGGCCGGAGACATTCTGACGCCCGCCCCCAACCCGGCGAGTAGGATTGCGAGATCGCGCCGCAGTAATCGCCGCACATGTCGTCTCGGCTAATCCGAGTCGCAAACACCAGTCGATATAGTCTGCATCGTTGAGCACTTGCGACCTCCGCAGCTGGAGCGCCCAAGGACACCCCGTGCTACTTTCGAATGCGCGAACTACGTTCGTTCTTCAGTGCTAATGCATACCTCCGGCCAGCCTCAGCCATAAGCTTTTGAAGATCTCGACCATTCTGTATCGCCTCTCTCAAAGGCCCGACTAACTCGTCAGGAACATAGATCGAAAAGCGACGATCCGCATTGCGTCCATACAACGCATAACTGGAATGCCCTTGTCCCGACTCACAGAGTTGGCAGCGCTTTCGAATACAGGGGCTCTTTCGTAAGGACAGCGACCCGATGGCCACTGGCCAGAGATCTCCCACTGCCTTTTGGAACCAGTGCCTGACATCGTCTGTGGTTTCCGCTCTCGCCATGTGTATAGGTGCAAACTAGCACACATGCACACGCTATGCAAGATAAATCTCTGCGAAGCGGCCAAGAAATGCTTTATATCCGGCCAAAATATGCTTTAAATCACACTCTTAAACACAGACTTCTGGAGAACAAATGGCCCGCCCAATCGCGAGACTCAAGCTCGGATATTTTCCCTTGCCCATCGAAGAAGCCCAGAACATTCGGGAGCTGTTGTTACCGACAGCACCATATACGGCCATCGATCCCTGTGTCGGCGACGGCACCGCGTTGATCGAAATCACCAAAGACACCGGCGGGCACCTGACGGGCATCGAACTGGATGCCGACCGTGCCGACGCCGCTATTCGCAATGGCGTTGCCACTATCCACGGCAGCGCGTTTGAGTGCCGGGTGTTGGCGGAAACGTGCTCGCTCCTGTATCTGAATCCGCCGTATGACAGCGAGTTTGGGCCACACAGTAATAAACGGATGGAGTTGGTGTTCCTGGAACATTGCTATCGCTGGGTAAACAGCGAGGGCGTGCTGGTGTTCGTGGTTCCGGCTCCGGCAGTTGGCACGTGCGCGCGTCTATTGGCCAGCCAGTTTGATCGGCTTTCTGTCTTTCGACTCGAACATCCAGAGTCCGTCCGCTTCAATCAGGTCGTGGTGTTTGGCAGACGAAAGAAATCGCATCTGCGCGGCGAGCCCAAAGGAGCAGAGGAGTTGCTGCGGATTGCGTATAAGCCGCAGTTGCTGCCGGTACTTAACCAAGAAGTGAGTGAGCGTTACGCGATTCCACCATCATCGCCAGCGACCATCACGTTCACCGGCTTACCGCTGGATGCGATTGAGGATGCCCTGCAGCGATCCGTCGCGATGCAGAATGCGCGCGGCATTCTTGTACGCAAACAGCAGAAGATGAGTGGCCGGCCGGTAACGCCGTTACACAAAGGCCACGTTGGCCTATTGGCCTGTAGTGGCATGCTCAACGGCTTCTTCGGGGAAGGCGAGACACGCCACATTGCACACTGGCGATCGGTCAAGTATGTCGATGAGTTCAACGAGGAAGGTGAAACCGAGGCGGAGACCATCATTCGCAAGCGCGAACGGTTCAGCCATGAACTGACCCTTGCCTACGAGAGTGGCCAGATCATCGAGTTGAAGGAGACCAAGGAGGAGGTTCAGAGCAAATAGACCAGGAGCACGACGCGACTCAGTGCTTGCTAGAGGAATGCCGGAGGTGAAAGACTTGCGTACACAACGGTACGCCTTTTGGAGCGCAGAATCGTGACCCTGAAAGTCGGCATTCGAGAATTTCGCGACAAGCTTGCCAGCTATCTCTTAGAGTCTGAGGAACCGGTTGCCATTACGCGTCACGGTGACATCGTGGGGTACTACGTTCCCGCTCGGCGGAAGCGCTCAGAAACGGAACGAGCGACGCTCAAGGTGGCTGCGACGCACTTGCAGCAAGCACTGGCTGCAGAAGGGATATCTGCGGAAGAGATCCTGAAAGACTTCAAACGCTGGCACCGAGGTCAGCGCAAGTGATAGCAGCCTAGAAGCCCTATGTTCTTAAATACTTACGATATCCAATTGCATCTTCGCGAAATGCGAAGTATTATGAATCTTCGCAATATGCGAAGCAGGGCAAGTCAATGCATGTGATCAGCAAGAAGGCGTGGAAAGATGCCGTCGCAGCCGATCCCGCGCTGGAGGGCCCGATCTCGGAGTGGTACAAGGTGGCTAGCAGCGCATCATGGCAGAATTTGATGGATGTTCGAAAGACGTATAGCCACGCCGACTTCGTAGATCCGTACACGGTCTTCAACATCAAGGGCAACAACTATCGCCTGGTGGTGAAGATCGAGTACCGTTGGCAGCTGATCTTCGTTAAACATCTGCTTACCCATGCGGAATATGAACGGGGAGGATGGAAGAAATGAGTGCGTTGGCAACTGATTATGGATCTCTGCTTTCGGAGACGAAGCCCGAAGTTATTCACGACGAGGGACAGAACGACACGTTCGTGGCGCGACTCGAGGAATTGACTTCCAAGCAAGTCGTCACTCCGGCGGAGGAGAAGCTGATCGAACTCTTGACCGTTTTGATCGAGAACTTTGAGGCACAGCACTATCCTGTTCAGGGTTCCGGTCCACTTGATGTCATACGGCACCTGATGGAGGAAAACCACCTGCGTCAGAAAGACCTGGTGGACGTCTTTGGAACGGAGAGCATCGTGTCCGATGTACTCAATGGAAAACGCGACCTGGCAAAGGACCACATTCGCAAACTCAGCGAACGATTCGGAGTATCCCCAGCACTCTTTTTCTAAGGTTGCTCAACTTCAGCCGCCGCCCTGTTCCCCCAACTCGGTTGCGAAGGCTGCCATCGCCTGACGATCACCCAATAAGCACTTTGCAATAGAACATCTGGACGCCTCCCCGCCCAAAATTCCTCGATGTACAAACCTTCAGTCCGTTGAAAACCAAGGCCGAAACGCAGCGCTGGCCAAGCCGGTCCAGTCGCTGAACTAAATCAGGGAAAGAGGTGCACACGGCGATGAAGAACGCTCATGAACGCTTCGGCAAACTCGTTTATCGGCGGCGCACAGAAAAGACGGCAACCAATCTTCGCGTTTTCCTGGATGCCTTTGTTGGTGAGGACCGAGGCAAAGCCCACTTGGTCTCAGTGGTTGGCGGCGACGTGGAGATCGGCGCCCTGGCAGCTGCTTTTGCCAACGGTGACTCATTTACCGTGGAAGATCCTTACGGTGAAGAGAACATCGTCTCGCTGGGCGAGAAGCCGCTGTGCTTCCGAGGCTCCGTCGTGGTTCCCGGACGGAAACGGCCGCTGAGACATTTGGTGAGCTGCTCGCAGGAACTGGCGGACACGACCTCCGATGGGAAACTGCTCCTGATCAGCGACGACCAATCTTTCATCTGGTCTTCGCTGGTGCGTCACTACGGCTTGCCCGCCACGCCAGAATGGGGACCGTGGCTGATTTCGCAGTTGCAATCGCAAAAGCGGATTCAGCCTCTTCTTGGATTTGGATATGCCGGAGTATCCGTCAAGGCCAAGCGGAAAGTGTTATTGGCGCTGCTTCGGAAGGGGCTGCGCAGCAATCGACTCGCTTTTCCTTCCCACAATGGGGCTGTCGAATGGCCCGAAATCCAGCTCGTCAAGAAGACTGACTGATTCCGCCGGAATAGCCGTATCGGCGAATTGCCGGAGATAGCCGACCATTCGCGGAAACACCACACACATCCTGAACAGTTCTGGGAGGACCCGACTTATGGCGTTGCTACATACAGGCGACCGCATTTGTGCGTCGTGCGGAGGCACGAACGGCAAACATCGGCCGGGGTGCATTGGCGACGAATCTGTTGAGGTGATCAGCGTTTACACCCGCCGGCAAGCGATAGACGATGGCATTCTGGTCGATTGCGAGCAATCTCCAATGGGCGAGATGCGGCGCCAGCTTATGAAGTGGCCGCTGGCGGTGACCGCTACCGCATTTCATCGCTACGTTTGGCCTATAGACGAGGAACAAGACCTGCCGCCATGCCAAAGCTTGGAAGGCCGTTTCTGGGACGTAGCTTGGATGTTCCATGCTGCCGTCAAGGGCACAGTGCCGGCAAGGCAACTTGACCCATGCAACCTGCTGTTCGACTTCTACTGCATCGTTGCTGATCCGGCACTGTCGTCAAACGAGACGATCGACGCGACTGCCGGGAGCAGGCCAGAGGGAATGCGGCTCGTAACGCTCAAGGCGGTCTCCGGGCGTGGCGATGATGGGGAACCAGTGATGACGTTCATGTTGCCGGAGGAAGATTGAACGCCGTGCATCCTGAGGGAAGTGGCCGAATTGGCAGCGGCTGACAACAATCAACTTCCCAAATCAGCCCTGGCGCGGCAGTTGCCGGAATGACTCCAGATGCCAAGGCCCATCTGGGGTCGATGTTTCTCGGCGCAGGATATAGAGATTGCCGTCATCTGCACGGACTTTGTAAAAGACATCTGACGGACCGTACCACTGATCCAGTACTTCCTCGACCATATACTCGTGCCCGTCCAGCCGAAATCGAAGAGGCCTTTCGTCCGCCGCCCGCCCGGAATAGCAATCCACTTCTAGCTTCATCTCTTCCATTCTGACGCATAGCCGAAAGACCTGCCACCGCACATTCACACCTCCTGTCCGGAGAACCCCATGCAGAGCCTAGATACGATTCACGACTACCTCCGAACTCACTCTGACGAAATCGGAAAACGAATTCTGTCGTCTTACCCAGCCCTGCACGGCGCCGACGAGGCCCCGTCTCCGCTGCTCTCCGGGATGGTGCGTGTTCCATATCCAGCGCAAACCCTTGCAATTATGGGCGTGAGCAAGCGGTGGCAGTTAGCAAGCAATGCGAACGTTGTCGCAGAGTGCGGCTCTGGCAAGACGCTGATCGCACTCGGGAGCATGCTGGTTCACAGCGCTGGAAGACCGTTTTCGTGCTTGGTCATGGCGCCACCACACCTGGTCGAGAAATGGGCTCGGGAAACCTTCTTTACATTGCCGCAGGTGCGCGTGTTCCTGATCGACGACATGCGCAACGGCGGCGATCCGACACAGCCTCATGGCATCAACGAAGTTCGGTTGCGGCGTGGCGAGATTGTGCGTGAAGGCCTGCATACTTCGTTGGCTGAATTGCGGCGTCTGGGCCGGGGAGGCTGGCGCAAGCTTTGTCCCGGAACCACTATCTTCTGCATTGGCCGAGAGAAAGCCAAGCTCTCCTACTTCTGGAAGCACTGTTACGGCAAAAGCCGCTCCGGAAGGTACCTCGGGTCGCTCACTAACCCGGATACAGGTTGTCCTGTGGAGACGGATGGTGTGCGGCTGAGTGCGCTCGATTTCGAGAAGAAGCGCCTGCACCAGATCGTCGAGGACTCGAAGGCGGGGAAGACCAAGTACTCCGCGCTTTGGCAGGCGGACGGCAACAAGATCGTTCGGATGGCACCGACGGAATACATGGGACGCTTCATGCCGGAATGGTGGGACTACGCGATCGCGGATGAGATTCACCAACTGTCTGGCGACACGGCCCAGGGTAACGCTCTCGGCGTGCTCAACAAAACGGCAAGACGGTTCCTCGGACTAACGGGAACCCTACTTTCTGGCTATGCGGATGATCTGTTCAACACCCTGTTCCGCACCGACGCCAAGCGCATGACCGAGGACGGCTACGAATGGGGCTCCGCCGGGCGTGAACGCTTCACCCGCGACTTCGGCGTGATCGAGACCATTGAGCGCATCACAGTCGAAGACAACGCCTGCTCGAAGAAAACCAAGAAGACGGTCACGATCAAACGCAAGCCCGGCGCCTCGCCGCTTCTGTTTGGCAAATACTTGATGGACCATTGTGCGTTCATCGGCCTGGAAGACATCTCAGACGGTCTGCCAAGTTACCGAGAAGAAGTCGTGTCGGTGGCGATGGAAGAGCCGCTGAAGACTGCTTACGAGGAGCTCGAGGAGGAGATCACCGCCTGCCTGAAGGAGCATCGTGGAAACAGCAGCGTGGCCAGCACCATGCTGAACGCTCTGCTGGCCTGGCCGGACCATCCGTATGGCTTTGGCACTCTGTATGGTTCTGAATTCGACCCAGAAACCAAATGCCGCGAATCGTTTGTTATTGCCGAAACGGTTGATTTGGACAGGAACGAAACCTACGCGAAGGAACGAGCATTGATCGAAGAAGTCAAAGCTCAGCTCGCGCGTGGCCGCAAGTGCCAGGTCTTTGCGGTCTACACCAACAAGCACGACGTTGTCGAAAGGCTGGAACAGCTATTTCGAAGCAAGGGAATAAGGGCCTCGATCCTGCGGGCTAGCGTTCCCACTCACAGACGGGAAGCCTGGTACCGAGAGCAACTGCGCCGTGGAATTGATGTCGCAATCTGCCACCCCAAGATCGTTGAGACCGGGCTGGATCTTCTGGACTTTCCGACGATCTTGTTTCATGAGACTGGATACTCGCTGCATACGTTGCGCCAGTCCAGCCGTCGGTCATGGCGCATTGGACAGCGACGTCCTGTGGAAGTGAAATTCTTTGCCTACAAGGGGACGATGCAGGAAGTCTGTCTCCGCTTGATGGGGAAGAAACTCCTGGTGGCATTGGCCATGGAGGGCAAGTTCACTTCCGAGGGTCTCCAAGCAATCGACGGAGATGACGACATGCTCACGGCGATGGCGCGCGAACTGGTCGAAAACAAGGGGATTGGGGAAAGTGCTGACAGTGTCTGGCGAGCGCTTGGGCAATTGCGGCCTTCGACATCGGCGGTGGCCGACCAGGAACCGGAGAAGTGGTCGATTGAGCAGCCGGAAACGGATGTTCCGACAATACTGCCGATGCTGATCGATTCGATACCGGGTGCCGCCCTCCTGGAGGCTGCCGGTTCGTCGCGTCGTTCCCCACGCAGAGAAACACCTGCCGGACAGCTGTCGCTCTTCTGAGAGGCCAACCGAGGAATGTGTCCAGGGCAACCAAGCTTCCTTGACAGCAATCCATATATGGAGATAAGATACTACATAAATGGAGGACCCCTGTGGCGACTCAGACAATTGCTCGTGATCTTGGGCTGGATTTAAGAAAGCTGCCTGATCTGACGGACTCTGCTACGCGCAAGCGACTGAGTCCGGCGGCCATCGAAGCGGTCCTCAAGATCAGCGAGAGATGGGACCTCAAGAGTGACGATGCCATGTTACTGCTGGGAGGGATTTCCAACGGGAGGTACTACGAGCTGAAGAAGAGCCGTAAAGGCGTCCTGACCCAGGATGAACTTACCCGAGTCTCACTCCTGATCGGAATCTTCAAAGCCCTCAACATTCTGTTCAGCGAGAAACTAGCGAATCAGTGGGTGTCGCGGCCAAACAGCAATCCAATGTTCAAGGACCAACCTCCTCTTGTGTTCCTGATCCAGGGCGGAATGCCCGGCATGCTGGCTGTCCGTCGATTGCTGGATAGCCGTCGGGGCGGAAGATAAGCCTTGCCTGCCACAGTTCAGGTTGATCAAAGAGATACGCATCGGCTGATTCCGGCTCAATACGCGGAGGGCGGGGCGTCCGTGCTGACTCGGCTCACAGATTATGGAGAACTTCTGGACGGGATCTTTGAACTCGATAACGCCACCAACGATCGGCTTTTGGCAGAATCAGGACTCTTGCCAGGGATCGATGCAAGGGAACTGGTTTTTGGAATTCCTTCTTACCGAATCATCAATGCCGCCTTCTGCCATCCGGCACCCAACGGCTCCCGGTTCAATTCGGCGGATCGGGGCGCGTGGTACGCGGGCTTTGAAGTGGAGACTTCACAGGCGGAAGTTGCGTACCACAAGCAGCTCTGGCTGCAAGAAACGGATTGGAACGAAGAAGAAATAGCCGATTACGTTGACTACCGTGCGGATTTCCGTGCCGAATTCCACGACATTCGAGGAACGACGGAGCACACGGATTGTCTTTCTCCAACCAGCTATGTTGCCTCGCAGGCATTTGCAGCTCGCCTCCTTGAATCCGGCTCCGCAGGAATTGTTTATCCCAGCGTCCGCCGCTCCGGTGGAACCTGCATCGCGTGTTTTCGGCCGGTGTTAGTGACGAACGTTCAAAAGGGAGAGAGGTTTACGTTTGTCTTCGCTGATTTTCGTACTCCGCCCAAGATTCGGCTGGCTTGATCGGCGCGGCGGCTTAGATGTCGCTTGCGCTCCATCCACCCATGGCATAAGCTGGCATATCCAAAGTCTATCTTAACTGCCTCGGGACCGGACTGTCCGCTACACTCTTGATCCCTTCACAAAAACCGCCGCGTGCCCTTTCACTCTCAAGCTGCCTCCCAACTGATTGTTCCAGATTCACAGCGGGTGAATGTCAGCATGATCCATGCCAAGGGACTTCAGGACGCGGTCCAGACTCCAGCAAATCCGGCCAGCTGTCGCTCTTCTGACAGTCCCTCCTGCAACGTACCAGAACGACGGGAGTCAGGTAGATCCAGCGCCTTTCCAGCCCGCGTGGATCGGCAAGAATACGAGCGCCAGTTAAAGGGTATGCCTGGCCGAGCTCTCAGCTTTTGTACTTGAAAGATAGCAACACGCGCGTGCGGTACTCCTTCACCTTGCCACCCTCGACCTTCATGTCCATCTTCACGACTTCGGCAATGCGCAGATCCTGCAGCGTACGTGCAGCGGTCTCCACCGCATTCTTTGCCGCCTCCTCCCACGACTGCGTACTCGTTCCGATAACCTCCACCAGTTTGTAGACGCTGTTGGTAGCTTCAGCTTTCTTCGCCATAATCCCTCTCCTTCTGGCTTGGTACTAAACAGCGATCCGATCAAAACATCAATCCGGTGCTTTCATTTTGTCCCAGCCATTACGAATTGTGTGCTCATTGACCGCGAAACACAACCTGTCGTCTGATGTCGCCAGTCGAAAGCAAAAAGGAAGTGTGTTCCACGTTTGATACAACCCCACATCGGCATATCCCTCTGCGCATCTGGGTGCCCGACATTTCGTCGCGAAGTCACCCTCCACGATTGGTTCGGGGCCAGTCGATCCGCCAACGCTCGCCAGGCGCTCGCACCCAGAACAGGCGCTTCACCCGAGTTCCGCGCGCGTGATGGTAGAGCGCAGCAGTGCGCTGGTAAAAACCGCGTGTATGCCACGACTCCCGCCACCCGAAACGCTGGCAATCGAGGTGATGGCAGAACTCGTGACAGAGAGTGCTGAGGAATGTGCCGAAGGAGGTGACTTGTTTCCGGATCGCGGTCCGCATCCAGAGACGTATGAGCAGGGTTTCGGGATGGTAGTCCCCGAACAATTCAATAGCGGAACCGCCTTCTCGGACTCGAAGCGGGCGGGCTGCAAGCACTCGGATCCCGGGCTGCCGAACGAGGTAGAAACCAGAAGCAAACGATAGAAACTCGGCACATGCTTGTCGAACGGACGAGGCAGTGCCGCCTTGCATGGCGGAAGCGATAGACTTCGCTGGCGCTTGCAATCGGTCGTCCTTGGGGACTTCCAACGTTCTGAGTTGATCACTCTCAAGAAACCTTGCCCGTAACGCTGTTGTGCTCGGCGGGCGGTCGGTAAGCATCTTTGAAAATTATCAACCCAACGTGTCGAAGGGTCGTGGTGCAGTTTGAAAGTTTAGGACTCGCACTCGTGCCGGGATTCCCAAAGTCTCAGTGATCCGTCGCGGACGTTTACGAGCTGGGAAGCTCCGCAGTTCTTGCAAGTGGACTTTATGACCAATCGCCCGTCCTCACCATAGGCGGGCTCGTTGTCGAAACTGGGGCAGGTTTGCTGTATAAGGCAGGGTAGTCCGCGGCGTAGGGGGTGGCAATCCCCCGTTGTAGTCATGGAAATCTGGCGTTGAAAAGCTATTTCTAATGAAGGCGGCGGATACGTGGCCGCAATTTATGCAGATGTTGGACAGGTCGCTGAGGCGCTATAAACCACTGCTCCTCTTTGATGGCAAAGAAGATGACACGTTTCAGATCGTTTAGTCAGTCGTTTCCCTCACGATCCGAGCCGCGGCCTGGTTCACGTCCTCGCGCTCGCACTTGTGCACGTTGAACCGCTCCTGAATATCGGCCTTGGCTGCTTCGACCGGCATTAAGCCGGACTCAAATTGTGCGTTGCAATACTCGCAGACACCCAGCAAGGGAGTTTCTCTGACGATTCGAAGGTTTCGCTTTGCCATGTTCCGAGTTTACGCCGTCCGAGCTAGCGTTCAATACCTGTGAAATTCAACCTGCACCACTACCTGTCGAGGTGTCAGGCTGGGTCTATAGCTGTTTTATCCAGTCCCCGGTCTTCATAACGTTGGCTGAATCGCATCTGCTGGGTGACCAGGATCGCCCGGTGCGACTCCTCGTCGGAGACCTCCCCCGCTGCATTTTTGATTGCCAGGGTGCCGGTTTCGTCGGAAAGAAATTCCACTCCGAAGCGCAAGTGCATTGCTTGGCGTGCCGTCGTGTCACAGCACATCTGGGTCATGTAGCCGGCAATGACAACCGTCTCTACGCCACGGTCGCGCAACCACGTCTCGAGTTCCGTGCCGGTAAAACCGCCGGGCAGCGACTTGTGGATGAGTACATCATGCGGTCGCGCCGCCACCTCCGGATGCAGTTCCCATTCCTTGCTCCCTTTGAGGAAGACCGGTGCGTCAGGCTGGGGTGACGCGTGCTGAATCACGATGACCGGGACCTCGTGTTCGCGCGCCGCATACATGGCAGACAACACGTTCTTCAGACTCCCTGCGGGGTAGGTAATGGGCAGTTTGCCGTGCGGAACCAGCGTCGTTCTCTTATCCCTTGATGGAGAACAGGCTTGGCTTGAAGTACTTGGCTTGGCCGACTCGCCGCATCCATTCCATTTCCTCTGGAGTCATTGGACCGTTGTCCAACGCGTCAAGCGCCGCTACCAGATCGGAGTCTGATCGGGGCCCCGTCAGGCAGAGGTCAACCGCCGGGTTCGTCAAATTGAACCGATAACAATCACTCGCCGTGGGAACCCTATCTCCGGCGGGCACCTTGTCCGGTTTCATCAAATCGCCCCAACAGGTAGCCGTGAACGCCACGATTCCAGGCCTGACCTCAGGCGCCGGCAGTTTTGGGAATATGTCTCGTTCAGCACCCGGATGCACAGCGTTGTAGCGCACATGAAGGACATCGACATCGCTATTATGGTTGGCAATTGCCGCTGCTTGTGGGCGATTGTGGGTCGAGACGGCGATGGCGCGTATCAGACCGCGCTCACGAAGCCGCAACGCCTGGTCGAAGATTGCAGGACTTACGTCCTTGTTCCAGAGTCCCAGTAGGAGAATGTCAGCGTGATCCATGCCGAGCGACTTCAGGGCGCGCTCCAGACTCCACGGAACCATTGCGGCGACACGCGAATAAGACTGAATAACGAGGCGGAATTCATCCCGACGTGATCGCAGGGTGCGCAGTCCGGCGCCGAACTTGGCAGTACGCATCGAGCCCCAATACAGGTAGTTGACGCCCCGCTCAAACGCCATCTGCACGCAACGCTCGTCCGCGCCGTAACTGGATGCCAGACCGAGGCGTCCTACTTTCCAGCCAGTCTTACCTAACGTTGTGGTCTTCCAGTCGGTCATCCCTTGTTTACCGAGGCCCCAGAACTCAGAACCTGCACATCAGGAATTGCCATGGAACAGTTATACCCGAGCCAATCTCGCCCGGCTCGTCCGGCAACCATTCGCCTCAGTGGCTATCACGGTTGCATAAAAGCCCAGAGCCGGCGCAAATACATCTTCACCGACCAGATCGACCAGTTCATCCGAGAGATCTATCTCAACCATCGAAATGCGAAGACGCGACCCGGCATCCGGCTACTGGCCAAGAAAGTCGGTATGCCGCATTGGGCGCTGAAGAAGCGTGCTCGCGAGTTGGGGTTGGCGCGGACGAAAGAGTTGCCTTGGAACGAGGCAGAGCTAGCGATTCTGTCCAGGTATGCGTGGATGAGCGATGAACGGATCCGTCTAAAGCTGAAGGCTGCCGGATACTCTCGCACCGTAACCGGAATCCACCTCAAGCTGAAGCGGATGCGGTTCAAGCATGACGGGAGCTTCTACTCCGCCTACAGCCTTGCACAAGCGCTTGGGATCGATCCCCATGCAGTAACCCGCTGGATCAAGAGCGGCCATTTGAAGGCCAAATTCCGAGGCACAGCACGAGGCCCACAGCAGAACGGCGACAGCTACCTGATCCAAGAGAAGGATGTCCGGCGCTTCATCCTCGAACACCCCACCGACATTGACCTGCGCAAAGTGGACCAACTCTGGTTCCTCGATCTCGTTACCAACGGCTTAGTCCGCGCCGCCTGAGATCTCTCGTTCGTAAGCTGCTTAACCGCGAAGACGAACCCGTCTGTTACGGTTGGGCGCCGCGCCGCCGGAAGCGGCACACCAACTCGGGAAAATCGCAGACCTCGTTGTCTGCTGGTTTTCCCGATTTCCATTTTGGGAGGAGATACGATGCAAGAAACAAACGTAATCGAGCAGGACCAGCCAGTCGGGGCAATTCTCAGCCCCGTACCGGCCCCAGCTCCGACCATGACTCTGTGCTCGTACGGCACCAAGCTGAATCGGGAGGAACTGGCCCGAGTGGCAACGCCGGCGGCCACAGCAACCCACAAACCCATTCCACACATCGCCGTGGTCGAGAAGCTGATCGAAGCCCTTGGATTTCGCCAGATTGGCGTGGTGCGGGAGGAGTACGCCGTTTCATCCGATGGGATGCGAATGTTCGGGGTGATGGACCTGAGCTCCGGCTTCGAGGGATGCCGTTTTGCCATAGGCCTGAGGAACAGCCATGACAAAAGCTTTCGGCTGAGTTGCACCGTCGGCCTGAGGGTCTTTGTTTGCGAGAACCTAGCGTTTCACGGGGAATACACTCCCGTGCTCGCGAAGCATTCCAAGCACTTCTCGCTAGAAGACAGCCTGGCCATCGGGGTCGACCGGATGCAGCGGAACTTCGGTCCTTTGAAGCAACAGGTGGACGACTGGCGCGCGATGCAGTTGTCAACGGCTTCGGCAAAGCTGCTGATCTACCAAGCATTCATCGAGGAGGATTCTGGGTTTCCCAAACACCTGGCGCGGCGAGTGCATGATCTGTACTTTCAGCCCGTGCATGAGGAGTTCCAGGCGCGAACTATGTGGAGCCTCTCGAATGCCTTCACCAGTGCGTTTAAGGAACTGGAGCCAATTCCACAGTACAAAGCGACGGCGAAGCTGGCGGCCTTTCTGCAATCCGTACATCCGTCGTAGCCCGAGCAAGGATATCGGCGTGCGGTTTCTCATTCGGGCCTCATTCTCTGCGCAATAGGGGTCTGAGAATAGGAGGGAACCGCGCGCCGAGAGACGGCGAGCAGAGACCCGGAGATCGACACAACTCTCACAGGAGAATTCTTATGAAGCTTCGTAGAAATGAATACTGCCCAATACACAGGTCGTTGTTCTGCTGCGGTCGTGAGCAGTCCAAGAAACAACGCAGATTTCATCTTGGCGTTCAGCGCATCGAAGATCCACACCACCCTAGAGGATTTCGCGAACTTCGGTCGCCCGCAGAGATGCGGAAGCTGCTGAATCGAAAAATCGTCGAGCAGGAAGGAAAGTGCGCTGTCTGTCACAAGGAATTTGTCGACTGTAGCGACATCGCACCGGACCACAGTGTGGTTTAAAGCATAACTTTGCCGGACCTAAACCATAACCTTGCCGCATGATCTCCTTCAAGTTGTTGATTTAGCGTGGAAGCCCGCCGTCGCCGGCGGGGGCTCTCAAACCATAACCTTGCCGGAATTGCAGTGCGGCCGTAGGCTTCCCAATCACCTGCGGTTGATTTAGCGTCAAGAAAGTTGTAGTATTGTGTTATGGCCCAGTCTCACCGTGAAGCCTCGCGGCAGCTCTTCGAGTTTGCTGAGCAGCAGCAAGGTTTCTTCACCACCAAGCAGGCTAAGGCGGCCGGATTCGCCGAAAACACGCACCCCTATCATGTGCAGGTCGGGAACTGGATCCGCGAGCACCGGGGTATCTACCGGCTCGCTCTGTTTCCGGCGGCTGATCGGCCCGACCTAGTCCTGTGGGCACTGTGGTCCCGGAACCGGAACGAGGAAGTCGAGGGTGCGTACAGCCACCACACGGCGCTCAGCCTCTACGATCTGTCAGACCTGAATCCGGCGAAGCTCCACATGACCGTTCCGACAGATTTCCGGCGCAACAGCGATATTCCCGGCATCCTCGTACTTCATTATGCCGACCTGTCCGAGAGCGACTTACAGACGGCGCAGGGCTTCAAGTTTACTCGCCCTCTGCGGACGATTCTTGACCTGATCGAGGCTGGCACGGTCGAGCGGAACTTCATTCGCCAGGCGCTAAGGCAGGCTGTCGACCGTGGTCTGATCACTCGCCAACAGATTCGGAACACGCAAATGAGCGGACCTGCGCGCAAAATCGTAGAGGAAGTGCTGCGGCGAGCTGCATAATGCCGTCACCCAGGACATATGCGACGGCGGGAGCATTCCGAAGGGCTCTTGAAGAACGCCTGAAGAGGGCCTCTCTTACTGATCAGATCGATCTCAACCGCCTCCGGCGACAGGTATCATTCGACCGTCTGCTGGCAAGGCTGTTCCGGGAAGAACCAGCGCCCTGGGTTTTGAAGGGTGGTTATGCGCTGGAGCTGCGCTTCAAGGCTGCTCGATCAACGGTGGACATCGACCTGACATTGCAGCGAGTGGGGGCAGCAACATCGGCGGGTGGTGACACGAACCAGGTTGTACGCGGGATGCTGCAGAGCGTGGCTGACATCCCTCTTGGTGACTGGTTCGAGTACGCGATCGGACCGCCTGTCATCGATTTGACCGCCGCGCCGTATGGCGGGGCTCGCTATCCTGTCGAAGCTCGAATGGACGAACGGATCTTTGCCCGATTCCACCTGGACGCCGGCATTGGTGACGTGGTTATGCAGCCGCTGGAAACAATCATCTGCCGGGACTGGCTGGGATTCGCTGGCATCGAATCGGCGCGCGTCCGGATGATCGCTCGCGAGCAGCAGTTCGCTGAAAAGATTCATGCCTACACGCTCCCGCGGAACGCTGCGAACAGCAGAGTGAAGGACTTGGTGGACCTGGCTCTCCTGATCAGATCAGGAGGCCTGGATAAACAGAGGATCCTGGACGCCTTGCATTTGACGTTTGAGAGAAGAGGAACACACGATTTGCCGGGGGGTTTGGTTCCGCCGCCAGCCGATTGGCAGATCCCGTTTCAAGCCCTGGCGGAAGAATGCGGGCTCCCGACTGATATCGCCGCGGTGTTTGCGGGCGTACAGGAGTATCTCCAAGAAGTGCTGACACGTCGCACGGAGCGGTGAACGCGGTATGACCGAGAAGGGTTCGGAATCTCTTCCATTCGAGCCTCCAGAGCAGGAAAATATTCGCCTCCGGGAGGAAAACGCTCGCCTGCGACGGCTCCTGGCGGTTCACAGCATTCCGATTCCGCAACTTGCGCCAGAGAATCGGCCTCCAACCAAAACCGTCGAGACGGCGCCACCGGTGGACAAGGAGGAGCGTGCCAGAAAAAGAATCGCGCTGTTTCGAAGCCTGTTTCGCGGGAGAGAAGATGTCTACGCACGGCGATGGAAGAATGACGACGGCCGATCGGGATATGTGCCGGCGGCCGTAAAGGACTGGAAGGCCATTAACAAAAGCCGCCCGGAGGAGCGGAAGAAAGTCGACCAGAAGACAAGGACGCTCCTCCCGGTGACCGACGCCGTCATCGAGAACCACCTCTTGGGCAAGGAAGCCGTTGGCGTATATCCCCTCCTGTCCGACGAAACGTGCTGGTTTCTCGCGGCAGACTTCGACAAGAAGACTTGGGAGTATGACGCCCAGGCTTTCCTTGAGACTTGCCAGGAGTTGAGTGTGCCAGCTGCCTTGGAGCGTTCTCGCTCCGGGAAGGGCGGCCACATTTGGATCTTCTTTGATCGTGCGCTGTCAGCGATTACCGCGCGCAAACTGGGATGCCTGATTCTCACGCGCACCATGGAGCGCAGGCATCAGCTCGGTCTCGATTCCTATGATCGCTTTTTCCCCAACCAGGACACGATGCCCAAGGGAGGGCTCGGGAATCTGATTGCGCTCCCCTTGCAGTTTGCGCCACGCAAGTTGGGCAACAGTGTGTTCATTGACTCAGACTTCCAACCGTACCCCGACCAATGGCAGTTTCTTTCGACAATTCGACGAATGCCGGCCGTCGCCGCCGAGGAGATCGTTGCGGAAGCTCAGCGCAAAGGCGACCTGATCGGAGTCCGGATTAGCATCGCCGATGACGACGATGCACGAGACCCGTGGACCTTGCCACATTCTGGCAAGCGGAGGGAGCGGCCGATCGAAGGGCCGCTACCAAAGACTGTTCAGGTCGTTCGCGCGAATCTTGTTTACGTGGAAAAGAAGGATCTCCCACCAGCCATGCTAAATCGGTTACTCCGGCTAGCCGCATTTCAGAACCCGGAGTTCTACAAGGCTCAGGCGATGCGGCTCTCGACGTTCGACAAACCGCGTGTGATCGCATGCGGCCAGGAATTCGCCCGTCACATTGCTGTGCCTCGTGGCTGCCTGACTGAGACGTTGGCTCTTCTCGAGGCGCACAAGATCCGGCCCGAAGTTCGGGACGAACGGTACTCAGGCACAGCGATTGAAGCGGAGTTCCAGGGTCAGCTTCGGCCGTTCCAGGAGGAAGCGGTCACGAAGATCACCGCACACGACGAAGGTATCCTCTGCGCGCCGACAGCGTTCGGAAAGACCGCCGTTGCGGCGTGGCTGATCGCGAAACGCAAGGTCAACACTCTGGTAGTAGTTCACCGGCAGCAGTTGCTCGATCAGTGGCAGGAGCGCCTTGGGATGTTCTTGGATCTGCCAGCCAAATCGATCGGACATATCGGTGGCGGCAAAATGGACCGGACGGGTTACGTGGATGTCGCCGTCATCCAAAGCCTGTACCGAAAAGACGAAGTGAAGGACTTCGTTGCTGAGTACGGCCAGGTGATCGTCGATGAATGCCACCACATATCCGCTTTCACGTTCGAACAGGTGATGAGGCAGGTCAAGGCCAAGTATGTTGTCGGTCTGACCGCCACGCCGACGCGGAAGGACGGGCACCATCCGATCATTGCATGAGCGCCCGGACGATGACCGAAACGACACCCTTTGAGCACAAGGTGAGTCCCCGCCATACGGAGTTCCGGATGGCGTCCGAACTCACCGAGGTCACGATCCAGGACATCTACGCCGCGCTCGTCGATGATGTCCCGCGCAACGAGATGATCGCCAACGACATCGTGCGCGCCATAGAATCTGGACGTTGCCCGCTGCTTCTGACCGGTCGGACAGAGCATCTCCAGCATTTCGCAGCCAAACTTGAGGGTGTTGCCAAGCACGTCTTCGTCTTGAAGGGCGGCATGGGGAAGAAGCAGCGTCGAGCAACGGCGGCGGCCCTGGCATCAGTGCCGGAAAGCGAATCGCGGGTGATTCTGGCGACGGGAAGTTACATCGGAGAAGGGTTTGACGACGCGCGTCTGGACACGCTATTCCTGGCCATGCCGATCTCCTGGAAGGGCACGTTGCAGCAGTATGTGGGGCGGTTGCATCGTCTCCACGACAACAAACGATTCGTGCAGGTCTACGATTATGTGGACAACTACGTTCCAATGCTGGCCAGAATGTACGAGCGCAGGCTGAAGGGCTATGCCGCGATTGGTTATGTGATCGAGCAGGAGACGTTTCCACCCCATCCCCCGGCGGCACACCTGTAGACCCGGGCCTTCAGTTGCTTGTAGTTTTTGTCTTGTATCGACAATGTATGTGTGCTAGTATGCACCTATACAATGACTCGAACAGAAACCCCGGAACAGGTCAGACTCTGGTTTCAGAGGGCAGTTCGCGATCTCTGGCCTGTGGCCATCGGGTCTCTGTCCTTGCGGAAGAGCCCCTGTATTCGAAAGCGCTGTCAGCTATGCGAAGCAGGACAGGGACACTCCAGTTATTCGTTGTATGGCCGCAAGGGGAATCGCCGGTTTTCGATCTATGTGCCTGACGAGTTGGCCGAGGATTTGGAAAGGGCCATCCGGAACGGCCGCGATCTTCAGAAGCTTATGGCTGAAGCCGGCCGAAGGTACACTTTGGCGCTAAAGAACGAGCGCTGTTCGCACATCCGAAAGTAGCCAGCGGCGTCTCTGCCGTACCGGCTGCGGAGGGCAAGTGCTCAACGAGGCGGACTTTCTTGGCTGGTGTGCACGGCTCGGGTTGACCGAGACAACACGTGCGACGATCACTGCGGTACGGTCCCGTAATCCTACTCGTCGCGTTGGAGGCGGTCGCCAAAACGTCTCCGGTCGGTATCCCAGCCGCAAAATGGGCATCACCATCCAGTTCGAAAGCCACCGAGTTGAATTGCCCTTCGCCTACGAAATGGAGCACGATTCTGGAGTGCTGGAGTATTACGACCAGCCGCCCTCCATTCCGCTCGCCTATCCCGCGGCAAACGGAAGACGCTTGTCGATTCTGCATACCCCAGACTATTTTGTGCTTCGCCGCGACTCTGCGGGATGGGTAGAGTGCAAAACCTCGGAGGATCTCGAAAAGCTGGCCATCAAGAGTCCACACCGCTATCTTCGAGATAATAACGGCAACTGGCGCTGCCCGCCGGGAGAAGTGCACGCCTCGGCACTGGGCTTGGACTACCGAGTATGGTCATCGGCGGAGGTTAATTGGATTCTCCAGCGGAACCTCCAGTTCCTGGACGACTATCTTCGATTCGACTCTGCGGGCGCGGCAGGATTTATCGACGCCGCCATCAAAACGGCAATCGAAGCAGAACCAGGAATACTTCTGCAGGAGCTGTTGGAAAAGGTCCGCGGCGTTGCGGAACCTGACGAGATTTACCTTCTGATCGCAAGCGGCGGCGTCTACGTGGACCTTAGCGCAGCCGCGATCGTCGAGCCAGACCAGGTTCGCGTCTTTGTCAACGCAGAAGTTGCTACTGCATACCAGCTAGCTTGTCATGAGTTGAAGGAGCGTGTGGCGAACTACGGACGCATCGGCGGCCCGTCTGCTCAAGCGCCAGTTGCGCATAGCGAGGCCTTCCATCTTCTGGCAACGGCCAGCGAGCAGGACTTGGTCGCCGCGAACCGGCGCTTCGATCTTGTGAAACGTCATCTTGCAGGGGAAAAAGCTCCGCATTCTATCCCGGCGAGGACGCTGCGACTGTGGGTGGCGCAGTATAGGCTCGCGAAAGAGCAGTACGGCAACGGGTATGTGGGTTTGCTGGGGAGGACCAGCAAGCGGGGAAACAGAACCAGCCGCTTGCCCGAGGAGTCGCGCGACCTGCTCATTCAGTTTATCGAGAACGATTACGAGAATCTCAGGCAAAAGACAAAGATCGCGTCGTGGGCGGCGCTGAAGCGGAAATGCGACGAGCGTGGCATCGAGGCGCCGAGCTACGTCACGTTCTGTGTTGCCGTGCGCGAGCGTCCGACCTTCGAACAAACGTTAAAGCGGCGGGGGCGCCGCGCCGCGTACACCCATGCATCCTTCTATTTCGAGTTGGAACCGACTACGCCGCGCCATGGAGACCGCCCCTTCGAAATCGGGCACATCGATCACACCGAGTTGGACGTTGAAGTCGTCTGCTCCCACACCGGCCGTCCACTCGGGCGGCCTTGGATGACGATTCTCACGGATGCCTTCTCACGGCGTTGTCTTGCGCTCTATCTGACATTCGACGCTCCGAGCTACAGGTCCTGCATGATGATTCTGCGGGATTGTGTCCGGCGCCATGGCCGCCTGCCGCAGATTATCGTCATTGACGGTGGCCCCGAATTCCAGAGCACATATTTCGAAACGCTCCTGGCCCGCTATGAATGCACCAAGAAGACGCGGCCGCCGGCAAAGGCGAGGTTCGGCTCCGTCTGCGAGCGGTTTTTCGGCACCACAAACACTCAGTTTATTCACAACCTCCGGGGCAACACCCAGATCACGCGCAACGTCCGACAGGTCACGAAGAGCAACGAGCCCGTAGGACAGGCAGCTTGGCCTCTTGGTTGTCTTTACGACTATCTGTCATCCTTCCTGTTCGAGATCTACGACACTATTGAGCACCCAGCTCTTGGGCAAACCCCGCGAGAGGCGTATTTCAAGAGCCTGGAAAGCACCGGCGTTCGCCCGAATAGATTGATTCCCTACGATCAAGCGTTCTTAATGGCCACCCTTCCAACAACTCGACGGGGCACTGCGAGAGTGTCACCTGGGCGTGGGGTCATCGTCAACGGCGTGTACTACTGGGCCGAGGCATTCCGCGATCCCACGGTTGAAAATCACGACGTCGCCGTCCGGTACGATCCTTTTGATATCGGCAAAGCTTACGCGTTTGTGAAGAACCGATGGACGGAGGGCCATTCTGAGCACTATGCGGCGCTGCGGGGCCGTTCGGAGAAAGAAATAATGTTGGCGTCCAAGGAGGTACGCCGACGAAGCCAGTTGCACTCTCGGGAGCGATTCACTCTGACGGCTCGGAAACTGGCAGATTTTCTTGAATCAGCCGAAGCGGAAGAGAAGTGTCTCCTACAGCGATTGCGTGATCGGGAAAGCAAGTCGATCCGCCAGAACGGCCCCGCTGTTGTTCCAGACGCAGCCTCCAGTCGAGAGGCCTTCAAGGAATCACAGTCTGGGAACGCTACGCCGCCGATATCAGTACCCGGTCAAGCTGAGGCCAGCGCGGTCTACGGAGACTTCTGATGGCGGCTAGCCACAATCGGGAACCGGATGGTACTGAGTTGCGACTTGACCGCTTTCGTTCCTTCACGGTGGCGCATCCTCGGCTCGTGGAAGCCAAAGAGACACTGATAAATGCAATACGGGGGGCCGAGCCGAATTCGCTCATTTTTGTGTTTGGACCGACCGGGGTCGGTAAGACGACGTTACGGTTGAAAACGGAGCAGTTGATTACTGCGGAGCTCTTGAGCGAACTCCATGAAGACATCACGCGGGTCCCGGTGGTTAGTGTCGAAGCCGTAGCTCCTGAGTCTGGGAGTTTCAACTGGCGCGATCACTACAAACGTCTCCTCCACCAACTTGACGAGCCGCTGATCGACCGTAAGCTGAATCGACAGGTGGAGCGGGCATTCTTCGAACCCAGCATGCGCTTCATGCCCACATTCAGAGCGGTCGGTACCGAATACCGATACGCCGTGGAGCAGGCTATCCGCTATCGCCGGCCCGTCGCGGTCATGATCGATGAAGCCCAGCACCTCGGCAAGATTTCATCAGGGCGCCGCCTGCTCGATCAATTGGATGTAGTCAAGTCCATCGCCAATCAGACCAAGACCGTACACGTTTTGTTCGGGACCTACGACCTGCTCGCGTTCCGAAATCTGAATGGGCAACTCAGCAGGCGAAGCGTCGACGTTCACCTCGGTCGTTACCGTGCCGAAGATTCGGAAGACCGCCAAACCTTCATCAATGTCGTGCAGTCCTTCGAGAAGGAGCTTGCTTTTGAGGATCAGTCAGACCTTGTAAGCGACTGGGAGTTCCTGTACGAGCGGAGCCTTGGTTGCGTCGGCATTTTGAAGGAATGGCTGGTGCGGGCTGCTACCGTTGCGTCTCGAAAGGGTGCCCGGCGGTTGACGAGAGCCAATCTTGAATCTCAAGCCTTGTGCGTAGCTCAATGCGAGCAACTGTACGCGGAGACAACAGATGGCGAACTCAAGCTGAACGAGCGCAGAGAGGCAGTAGCGCGGCTTCGCGGGAGACTGGGTTTGAGCACTCACGCGACAACAGAAGTAGATCCGACACGGCCAGCCCCTCCGGTCAAGCGCCGGCGACCGGGCCAGCGGCTTCCGACGCGTGACGTCATTGGACAAATGGATGCAAGTGCAGCCTCTCTTTGATTCGTGGTCACTCTCAAGCTCGCCGATTCCGCCGAGAAGCCGGCTCTATTCGCTTGAGCCGATTGGAATCGGTACCGCATTGGTCGAGAGCCTGAGCGGCTACGTTGCCCGGCTTGCCGAAGCGCACTCGGTAAGCGTTGGAGACCTTGTAGGCCGGGTGCTCTCAGATGTTCCGAATGCCCAAGGCGCGATCATCCCGCCGGTGGCCAAAGCTGGCGGACGCGGCGGACATGGATTTCGAGTTTGTAGCTACACGGTTAACGGCGTTACAGACCGTGCCAAAAAGTGGGTTCACGCTCTGGAATTGGCGACGAGCCGGCGTGACCTGCGGTATCTCACCCTCCTTCCTTTCCGCTGCGCGCTGCCTGATCATTTGTTTCATCGGCACCGGACCTGGTGCGCGCCCTGTTTCGAACAATGGCGGCTGAACGGGCAAACCGTTTATGAGCCACTTCTCTGGGCAATCAAAGTGTCATCCCATTGCCCGGTACATCAGCGGCCGCTCAGTCACACTTGCCCTTGCTGTGGGCGGGCGCTAAATCTACTCGGCGTTTTCTCCCAGCCGGGATTCTGCGAGCGCTGTGGCGGTTGGTTGGGCGCGCCATATGCCGACAGTGACCAGTCACAACCTAGCTCGACCAGCGGAGAAGACCAACCGTGGTCTTGCACCCAAGTAGGAGGGCTGCTGGCGATGCTTCCCCGGGTCGACCCGGTGGCTGCCCGGGAATCGCTTCGCCGAAGCCTCATCGTGTATCTCGAAGAGGTTGCAGGCGGCAATGTCCTCGCCCTGGCAGAGTACGTTCGGTGTCCCCATTCCATGCTGCACACTTGGCTGGCTGGTGCAGCACTCCCTCGACTCGAAAACCTGCTGCGAATCGCTCGATACTTGAATGTTCCGATTTCTAGCTTCTATGCTCCGTTGGGACCGACGCCCACGAACATAGCCGCCGCAAAGCAAGCGGTTGCCATCAGAGGAAAGCGCTCTGTGTCACCGTCCCGGCATGCGAGCGAAATCCGGCGAGTTCTTCTTGCAGCGCTCGATGAAGACGTGCCGCTCCGGGTAACAGAGATTGCTCGCAAGCTGGGCTACACAACCACGTACAGCCTTTATGCGGCTGACCGGAAACTCTGTTACAAGATCACAGCGCGATATCGACGGTCAGGCGGGGGACGTCGGTGGAACAGGTCTGGAGCGCCTAACGTCTGCGAGGCTCACGCGAAACAAGGTCGTCTCGAAAGTATGCGTCGGCTCTTAGAGAACGCCCTCCACGAAGACCCACCGCCGACTCTCACGGACTTAAGCCGCCATCTCGGCTATTCGCACTCAGCCATCCTACGCAGGCATGAACCTACTCTGTGCGATCAACTCCTGGCACGACACAGGGCCTCCCTTGCGAAACGCAAAGCTGATCTGGAGAAGGAAGCAACAGTGGCGCTCGGAGAGACTACGGTACCATCTCTGCGTGCTGTCTGCAGGCGCCTCGGTATAACGGTATCGTTCATGAACAAGCACTTCCGTGCTGTGGCACGAATGATCGTGGAGCAACATCGCCAATGTCTCTCAGCTGAAACAGCAAATCGGCGTGAACTGTTGCTTCGTCAGATCCCTGATATTGCTGCGGCACTCCACAGCAGAGGCCTGTACCCGTCAGTCCCAAGAATTGTTGAGCGACTTCCAGAAAAGTCCCGCCGCGACTGGAAGACCATCACCTCTGCAGCTCGTGAGGCGCGCAACGCACTGGCGTGGGAGTTCGCGAACTCATCAACGGGAACGCCCCGTGTACTTCGCAAAGAGGAAGTCCATGTCATCGCCAACACCGTAGCCAAAGGCATGGCTGATCTCCCGCACACGGTCTAACCGGGCGAGCAGACCATCTCGGCCATTCGCGGTTAGTGTGTTTGCCAACTTCAGGGTCTGCTCAAACATGCGCAACAGAGCATCGAAATATCCTTCATCTTGCTGGGCGATATCGTTACAGAACCCAGCGGCCCGCTCGCAATAGAAAACCATCAGCTCGGTAAGTCCTTCGGGGTCACCCACTGCCTTTTTGTAATCGGAGACCTCAGTAATCGGTCAAAACCGGCCAAGCATAATCACCTGAAAACCGGCCAACGGGAGCCACACCCGGGACATTGAATCCGAGCAAGGGGCTTGTACCCTTCCTCGGCATGGCCAATGTCTTGAGCGAAGAAAAGAAACAGCAAGTCTTAGCACTGGGGCGGCTGGGGTGGTCGCTGCGACGTATCCAGCAAGCCACCGGCATCCGTCGCGAAACCGCAGGTGTTTACCTCAGAGCCGCTGGGATTGCGGTGCGTTCTCCCCGAGGGTGGGGGCGAGAACCGGCAAAACCGGCCAACGAAGTGATTACCGACTTTGGCGCAGCAAACTCGGCCAAGGAGGTGATTGCCGACCCGAGCCGGGAGTCGGTTTCTCAGCTTGAGGTAGAGCTGGCGGCGGTTGCCAGCCGCAGTCCCCGAGCCAGCGCCTGCGAGCCCTACCGGGAGGCAATCGAGCTGGGACTCAGGCGGGGTCGCAATGCCATGGCGATCTGGCAGGACCTGGTTGCCGATTGCGGCTTCGCCAACAGCTATCAAAGCGTGCAGCGTTTCGTCCACAGGCTGCACGGCTATCAACCGCCACAGGCGCGGGCCGTGATCCTCACCGCGCCGGGGGAAGAAGCCCAAGTCGATTACGGCAGCGGCCCCATGGTGCGCGACCCGCAGAGCGGCAAGTACCGGCGGACACGCCTGTTTGTGATGACTTTGGGCTACAGCCGCAAGTCGGTGCGCCTGTTGGTATGGCGTTCCAGCGCCCGCGTCTGGGCCGAGTTGCATGAGCAGGCCTTTCGCCGGCTGGGCGGAGCGGTCCGGGTGGTGGTCCTGGACAATCTGCGGGAGGGCGTGCTCATCCCCGACCTCTACGATCCCACCCTCAATCCCCTCTATCGCGATGTGCTGGCGCACTACGGCGCGGTAGCTCTCCCTTGCCGAGTGCAAGATCCCGATCGCAAAGGCAAGGTCGAGTCCGGCATCGGCCACACCCAGAAAACGCCGCTCAAAGGGCTGCGCTTCGAGAGCCTGGGAGAAGCCCAGGCCTACTTGGATCGCTGGGAACAACGCTGGGTCGACACCCGCATCCACGGCACCACCAAGCGGCAAGTGGCCGCCATGTTCGCCGAGGAAAAGCCAACCTTGCTGCCCCTGCCGCTCGAACCCTTCCGCTATTACCAGTACGGGGAACGCATCGTGCATCTGGATGGCTGCGTCGAGGTCGAAGCTGCCTACTACGGCGCCCCGCCGGGCTGGATCGGACGAGTGGTCAAGGTGCAGTGGGACTCCCTATACGTTCGCCTCCTCGATCCCAAGGGCGGGCAACTGCTGCGCGAGCACGTCCGGCAAAAACGCGGCTGGTATCGGATTAAACCCGGCGACCAGACGAAGCGAACGCCACTGCGCACCTCGCAGCTGCTGTGGCGTGCCGGCCGAGCGGGAGCACACATCGGTGCTTTGTGTGACGCCATTCATCGTCAGCAAGGAGAACTAGGCGTGCGCCGCATCCTGGGCATTCTCTCCCTGGCCAAAAAGTACGGCACCGCAGCGGTCGATGAAGCCTGCACCGCCGCTCTCGAAATGGGAGTTCAGGAATACCGCTTTGTCCGCCGCTATCTGGAACGCTGTCCGCAAGCCCCACTGAGCTTGCGCCAGGTCGATCCCTTAATCCGCGAACTGGTGCAGTATCGCGATCTCATCAACAACCGAACCAAGGAGGTGGAAGAATGAACCTGATTGAACTGAATCGTGCTCTCAAACAGTTGCGCCTGGGCGGCATGGCGGCGGTGCTGGAAACCCGCCTGCGCCAGGCGCAAGCCGAGGCCATGGCACCTATCGACCTGCTCTCCTGTCTGGTCTCCGACGAGTTAACCAGACGAAGTGAGCGCCTGCTGGAACGCCGGCGCAAGCAGGCGCAGTTCCGTGACTCCCAGAAGACCCTGGACAACTTCGACTTCAACTTCAACAAGAAGATGAATCGCAGCCTGGTCTTCGATCTAGCTACCGGCGCCTTCATTGCCCGGCATGAAGATGCTCTGTTTCTTGGGCCGCCCGGCACCGGCAAAAGCCACCTGGCTCAGGCCATCGGCCAAGCTGCCATCCAGCAGGGCTACCGTGTGCTGTACCGGGAGACCCACACCTTGCTCGATGAGCTGGCTGAAGCCTCGATCGACGGCACACGCAAAGAGTGCCTGAAGTTTCTGGAAACGGTGCCGCTGCTGATCATCGATGATCTGGGAATGCGTAAGCTGCCCCTAATTGCCGCTGAAGAATTGCTGGAGGTCGTCATGCGACGATATGAGCGTGCCAGTACCCTGCTCACTTCAAATCGCCCTGTCGAGGATTGGGGAAAGCTGCTGGGGGACGCAGCCGCCGTCAGCGCCATGCTTGACCGCTTGCTGCATCACGGACACGTGCTCAAGTGTGGCCCTCGAAGTTGGAGAACCAAACTTGATGCGCCGGAGCGATAGGCAGCGGCGAGTTTCCAAGAGCCGAGCTCGGGCCGGATCGCTGGTGAAATGGCGATGTTACGCCACTACAACAAAATGCTCACCGCCGAACAGTCTCAGCTACGGTGTGATCTTCCAGACGACACCCTTGCCGTAAGCTCCTCCGCTTGATGCGCTGCCATAAAGATTGCCACAGGGATCGATCGTCACTTCGCTAACCGGGACGCCGCCGTCACTGCCACCCGTGAAGTCGTGAAGCGAACTGTAGGTCCAAGCGCCGTTTGAGAGCGTCAGTTTGAACACGTTGCCGTTTCCATACAGGCCATCGGTTTCTGTTGTTCCGTAAAGATTCCCGGGCCGATCCATCGTCAGGGATGTGACGGGTCCGTACTGTCCGTTGACAAAGCGGTAGAGCACGCCAAGGTTCCAGGCGCCGCCGGAGTACTTCATCTCAAAAACGTTTCCAGCGTAGCCGGTAGTCGTGCCGTAAAGATTCCCTGCCTGATCGAAGATCAAGCCGCCGTACGGCCATTCTCCATCGTCTCCGTATTGGAACAGGTGCAGAACGTTTTCCGTCCATTTAGGGGCCGAATGGACCAGCTCGACAACAGTACCGCCCTCGTAGTAACCGCCGTCGAAAGTCGTCGTGTACAGTTTGCCGGCATTGTCGAAGATCACGCCGGCCCAAGGCGAGAACCCGTCGCTGATTTGCTCGCCAAAACTGAAGTCAATATTTTCCCTCCAGCCCCCTCCGGGAAGCTGCGCCAACTCAAAAACAGTTCCGCCGCCGTAAGATCCACCGATTACGGTTGTGCCGTAAAGATGACCCGCAGCATCGAACGTCAGGTCGCCCCGACCGGGATTCGCCCCGTCAGGACGATCGGTGAAGTTCCAAAGCACAGTTTCCGTCCACGGGCAAAACCTGGTCTTACAGACTGTCGGCGGAGGCCGCAGGTTGAAGACCGTTCCGTATTCCCCAGAAGTGCCACCGTTGAAGGTAGTGCCGTAGAGAGTCCCATCAGGACCGAAAACCACCCGGGCGATCGGAAGGTTTCCGTCATTGAAGTGAAAGTTGTAGAGCGGGTTTAGCGTCCAGCCGTCGGCACCAGCCTTCAACTTGAACACCGCCCCGCATCCGTAGTCGGCGCAAGCGCCTCCGGTGTAGCCGCCTTCTGCGGTCGTGCCGTAGAGATTTCCGGCAGCATCGAAGACGACCCCGCCACTGGGCAGAGCGCCGTCAACTCCACCGGTAAAGTTGTGCAGCACGGTGAACGTTTGCGCCCGCGCCGGTTGGGACAAGAGAGCCGGCCCAAGCAGCGTCACCAAGGCCACACTCCACGCGACCGACCGTTTCTCGTTGTGCATTGTGTTGACTCCAGCCCGCTACGGCGTGATCTCAAAGACGACGCCATACCCGTAGGCTCCGCCCCGGACGTGGTGCCGTTGACTCGTGCTCGAAGTACGCATAAGCCGCTCCTTCACACAATAGTTTAGACCAATACAAATTAGACTTGCCTGAACAGGGTATGGCAGGATAGAAGATCTAAGTTCCGGGTGCCTCCCATTGGCCGGTTTTGAAGTGATAACCGTTGGCCGCTTTTGAAGTGATTACCGAGGTCGGAGATGGCCTGCTTGGCTTTGGAGACTGACGTGTCTTGGTTCCGAAACACATCAGGCCAAAGCCAGCGATCGATGGTTTTCTTGTATGGTTCCAGCACGTCCTGGCCCAAGCCAAAACGCGCATGAAGGAAGGCTTGGTTGTCTTTGTGCGCGGCATAGAGATGATGAATCAACTCCAGCAAAGCTGCCCGGTCAAAAGTGGCAAGCTTGACTTTGACATCCACCCAGGTCGGTTGCGATTTCGACTGATGTTTGGCCATGTGCGTCTTCGATCCACCATACAGACGCCCTGCGCAGCTTTCAACGCTCCGCCTGACTCAGAAGCAGTAGCCTCGGGCCAGCCAATAGTGCCAGTCGCCTATGGCTTCGATCGTTGATTGATCCGCGTCGATGGCAACCAGTTGGGAGAGCGGAATCGTCACATTTCGGCCGTGCCAGCGAATCAATACCAGCATGTCTTTGGCACAGGAATCTTCAGGCGCCAGGCTGCGGACTTCGACGGTTTCCCCTTTTCGCAGCGGCGAGACCACCTTGGATGCGATGCAGCGGGCCGCGAAGGGAAACTTGATTTGGTTCTCTAGGTAGTAATACCAGCCGAGAGCCTGCTCTTCCGGTCCGTAGGCATCGACAATGGCTTCATTCTGGATCCGATCTTCTCGCACAGGGTCCTTTTTCGCTTTCCGCATTGTGGGCGTGATTCGGCTCCCTTCAAAAAGACACGATTTAAAGCATAATTCTGCCAAACGGCAACTTTATGCTTTAAATCACACACAGACACCCGAAAGCAATGGGCGGAGCCCGGCGCGATGACCATCCGGAAAACATCCAAGCCGTTCATTGGTGGTGCAACGCTGAAAAGGGATCGAGTAGGCTTGACACTGACGGGCCGATCACTCGTTTGTCGGAATGAATTTGACGAATACCTATTCTCCCGCTGTGAGAGTGCGCCAGAAATGTGCTTCTCCGGCGAGAGGACGGATTCTCCTTGACTCACAACCCTCGCATTCATGGAGCGGACACGCGTGTGCTAACTTTAAACTCGATAAAATACATTATCGCGTTTGAACAATGGTTTCCCCTACCGGGGTCTGCTAACCAGTTTAGCGTCTAACGCTAATCGAATCGAGGCTCGCGTGTCGCCCAGATATCTCCAACATTTCCCTAAACCCGTGCTTGATGACCTTGTGATGGGCAGGTGGTTGCCGGTTCTCGGTGCCGGCATGTCAATTAATGCAAATGTTCCGACTGGCGGGCGAATGCCGCTTTGGGGCGAATTGGGCAAGGAGCTAACGGACGAGCTGAGCGACTTCGCATCGACTAGCGTTCTTGACGGTATTTCGGCATATCAACATGAATTCGGACGGGCGCGCCTGATCGAAAGATTGTCGGACATCTTACATATTAAGGACGCTCAGCCGGGCAATGCACACAAGGAGTTTTGCACAATCCCCTTCGACATCGTCTGCACCACGAATTTCGATTTCCTCCTTGAGCGGCAATACGATCTGACGCCTCGCTATGTCTATCCCGTCGTCGATGAAGAGCAACTTTCTATAAACGCCGGGAATGCAGGCACTCTGTTATTGAAACTACACGGAGATCTCCGGCATCCGGGCCGACTGATTGTCACAGAGGCTGACTATGACGGGTTTCTTGCAAACTTCCCGCTTCTGGCGACCTATCTTTCGAATCAGCTGATCACGAAGACGGCGGTATTTATCGGCTATAGCTTGGACGACCCTGACTTCAGACAAATCTGGCACATCGTGTCTGATAGGCTCGGGCGCACTAGGCGGATGGCTTACACCATTGCCGTGAACGCACGGCCTGCCGATATCGCGCGATTTGAGCGGCGTGGCGTGAAGGTCATCAATCTGCCAGGACCCAAGGACAGATATGGCGAGGTCTTAGCCAACAGCTTCAGGGAGCTAAGAGAATACATGAGGGACAACGTTATCAACGTGAGCAAAGTGACCGAGGAGCAACCGCTGAGGGAATTGTTGCTACCTCGGGACGCGACGACCCGCCTGTGCTTTTGTGCGCTCCCGCTTGAACTTCTGCCGTTGTATAGGGAACGTATTTTTCCGGTGATAGAGGAGGCTGGGTTTGTTCCTGTTACCGCCGATGACGTAGTTACTCCTGGCGACAACATCAGCGCAAAAATCGACACACTCATCGACAGGGCAGCGGTCATGATAGCTGAACTTACTTCGCCCTGGACGATGGCCGAATATCGGATGGCAGTAGCGCGCATGAAGAGCACAGAGACGGATGTGGGTCAACGCAAGGCTCTGCATCTCATTATCGTGGTGACGGATCTTGACCAAGCACCGCCATCAGCTCACGGCTTTACGGTGCTGACGCGGCCGAATGCCATCGCTAGCGAGCCGGAGGGATTCATTGCCGATTTGGCTGGAATACTGAGTCGAATCGCGGCTGAAACGGGCGTGGCACGTCAAGCCGAGCCTCAAAGGCTATTCGAGGCTAAGGAGTACCGTGCAGCCGTAATATCAGCGATGACGCTCTTAGAGGCAGAATTGCGGGAACGCCTTAATAAAATCCCTTGGCCACAAACGCGAAGGCCTCTCTCGATGCGTTCACTCATAGATCAAGGAGTCGAACAAGGAGTGATCCCTCAGGAGCTGCGAATACGCATTGACTCGTGGATGCGGCTACGAAACGAAGTGGTCCACTCATCGAAGGCTGTTTCACGGAGCCAGGCCGCAGAAATGGTGACTGGAGTGATGCAATTGGTGGAACAATGGGGCTGATTTGAAACCCTCCCCTGCGGCCATGGTGTGAGAGGCATTCAGACACTCGACACGATTAAAAATTCTGACAGGTCCTTTTGGGGCGATTTTGAAAGGCTCGCATTTTTCATGGAAATCTTCAACGACTTCCAGACTTTGCCGTCGCCGTTCAGAGTAGTACAGCGGTCGTCCACGAACCAGAGCGGAGTAATCTGGAGGTCCTGCAGGAAGCTGACATAGTCATCCGGCGGACGCGAAATCGTCAGGATCGCAAGGTCAGTTCCTGCCTGGTGCGGCAAGAAACGCCTGTAATCAAACAGCTGTCCTATTCCTATGCGGATTGATCCCTTGTCCGGGTCAGGCTTGACCTCGATCAAAAGGTCTCGGCCCGCTCCGTCATAGTCTTTGACTAACACGTCATACCGAGCGTTTGCACTCGTTCCTTGCGTCAATTTCATGTTGGGGAGCAGTGCTGTAAGGCGATTAGTCATCGTGTTGTGACGTTTCCTATAAGTGATGGTCTGACTGTCTTGGACGGCTTTGCGTTCTGCATCGTCATATGAGGGAAGGGGCGCTGTGCCGATTGCAACGCCCGAGGAGGTTGTGGCATTCACCACCTGCTTTCTGATCGCGTCGATTTGCTGGTCAGTCATTGTGTCTATGGCAAAGGCGTCAGAAAGGCCGAACTGGCCAATTAACCCGATGAATCCAGCAACCTGATCCGTCAGGTTATGATTTGCGAGACCTAGCCTTGAAAGTCGGCGGGTGACTCCCTGCTCACCGTTGATTATCGGGAATCTGTGTCGAGGATCGAGGCAGGCGACCAGCGAGGTGATGACATTAGCGGCAGCCATTTGACGTTCCCCTGATGGGCTCGGTATTTCTGGGAGGCTGTCTACCTTCTTCGCGAGATCGAATCGAGCTTGATCGTTGGAAGCAAGCCTCTCAGCGGTGGCTACAATGGTGCGTAGCTCCTTGATGTTCGCAGAACACCACCCGCGCAGCGAATTTCGATAAACCCTATAAGCGTTGACGAACCCCGTTTGCTTGGCTGCTGCCCGCGCAACCGAGCGGGCTAATCCCATAGTGGCTATGGTCGAAGCGAGATCGACCGAAATGGCGGGGCTTTGCCCCTGGGCAAGAGCAATGATGCGGTCGCAGACCTCATGGATGCGCCGATAGTCCATGCTTGTTATCGGGTCGTCAAAGACCACCGGCGAGGACGCAGGCACGCACGTAACCTCTGCCAGAAAATCAGCCAACGCAAGAGCCTTTTGTTCGCCTTCAGACAGGACCTCAGTCGGCTTGTGTGAAGCCACCAGCTTACGCCGTGTCACCTGCCCTTCACGGCCAGGGAAGTTCAGTGTCACGCTAGGTGCGCGCAGCATCTTGCACTCATCTTCAAAGCGTTTCCCGAAGTCCTTGTTAAGGAGTTCCTCGCCCGCCACCTTGGCGGCCTCCGTCAGAGACCGGAGAACAGCCGTCAGGTTGCCTTTGACAATCGTCGCCCTGCCGACCCATTTGGCATCGGAAACTCGCTTCTCGATCTGCGGCAGCAAAGTATTTGCAGTCTTCTTCCCCTTTAACTCCGTCAATTCAGCCTGTTTTGCCACAAGGGCTGTCCGCCGCTCGTCCACGGAGTGTTGAAGACCGGCGATAAGCGCGGTCAACCTGGTTTCCTCGCCGGACACGACGGTTCCAGCCGTGGCAAGTGACGCGTCTTTGTCCTTCCAGTCAATCATTGAGCCGCCTGCTACAGTAAGGGTGAGCTGCTTTACCTGCGCCACAACAGGCGCGACTCGGTCGAGGATATCCGGTCCTCCGTTCGTTTCAGCGGTAAGCTGCTGCTGAAGCGTGTCCGCCTTGATATTGAGGACGGGCGCGACGTAGTCCCGAAGCTGACTTTCTGCGGTGTCAAGAGCCGCCTTGATTTCGTTGTTGGAAAAATCGCGATACTTCTTGACCAGTTCCACAGCCTTGGCCGTCAGCGGTTGCTGGCAGTATGCGCATGGGTCGTCGGCCCCGGGATATGTTGGGGCCGTGTTCTTCTTAAGATATTCCTCCCCGGCTTGAATGAACTGCCGCCATTCGTCGCTCAGAACGCCAGGGATTCCAACCCCCTCGAAGGCCTTGTTGCCTGCCTCGTCGCGCCGCCGGGATGCTTGGTCCCGAGCTTTCACGCGAGAGGCGTATGTCGTGACATCAAATGTTTTCGCTGTCTCGATCGCTGATTTGAGTGTTTTCACAACCGCCGCCCGATCGCGTGAACGCTTCAATTCGTTCTGTATGTTCGACGACTTGAGGGCGTCGACCTCGATTGTCAGCGAGTCAATGGTGGCGTCGATGTTCTCCGGCAGAACGGCGTATTTCTTTATCTCTTCCAGGTCAGTCGCCGCACCGAGAGTTTCGATGATGGGGTATATGGAACAGGATCGGTCGAACGTGGCTAAGATCGTATTCGGTCCTGGAGTCCTCGCTGTTATTCTCGCCTCAAGAGCCGTACGCACTCGTTCTATCCCGTTCTGGACCAAAGGAAAGAGCGTAAGCTCACCGGGAGTGTAGACATATGTAAGATCGTCCTCGACATGAAGGCGTGCGCCCCTCGCGTCAAAGATGCTCACACGATTGAGCGGCACAATTCCAAATTCGTTTTTCCACTCTATGGTCTGCCCAGCGGTCCCAACGGCGACTGTGAAGACCGCACTCGGCGTCGGTTTCGTGTCAGTACGAACATTGTGGAGAATATCCTCGGCTGTTCTGAGGCCGGCCGCGCGCTTCAAAACGCGGACGAAACCCGATTTTCCGGAACCGTTCTCTCCGAAGATGACCGTCACGCCCGGAGCGAAATCAATCTGCGCGCCGGGCTTAAGTGCATTTACGCCGTCGCCGACCTTTAGCGAGTCCAGCCGGACGGGGTCGAGCGGGTTCCCGGCGATCTCCTTTTCCTCGATTTTAGGGACGGCTTCGAAGGGATCTGGCGAGAGCTTCTTTTCCGACAGCAGCAATTTCAGATAGCGGTCAATGTCGAGATTGGACGGCTGGGTCCTGTTCTTGAGAACATCGCCCGCAATTGCGCGGCACCATCCGTCCTGGTCATTTGCCCACCGGGGCAGGAGCGCATGCGACACCTGGACGCCAGCGGGTTGTTGTTGTTTCGCCATTAGCAACTACTAACCTTACACTCCTTTGTTATCAGCGAAAACTGACTAAACCGGCTGGCGATTTTTAATGTTCCCACCTGCCCCCAGCTGTGCCGCTCCACCTCCTGTTAGTGCTGTTACAGTGACCAACGACGCTCCCCCTGAAAGGACTCTTGTGGATTGTGGATCTAGAATAACTATTGGCAGTCATATGATCGACTGAATATCCGGACGTGATCAACAATGTCTTCCTCATCCGTCGGAAAACACGCGAGCGGCGCCACAAGTGGCCAACCTGCAGTTCCCGAGCCTTCGTTCGCCGAACGAGCACGCACGTTGATGCACTCGGGCCGCATCGGCAGTCTCTCGACCCTGTCACGGAAACAACCCGGTTTCCCCTTCGGATCATTGATGCCTTATGCCCTGGACAGGCAGGGCCATCCCATCTTCCTCATAAGCACGATGGCGATGCATACGCAGAATCTGCAGGCCGATCCGCGCGCCAGCCTGTTCGTGACAGAGCCCGGAGCCAGAGCTGGCAGCCGCGCGTACGGTCTATCTGGCGCGTTACCCAGACAGCAAGTACTGGGTCGATTTTGACGATTTCTCCTTTTACCGAATGGACGTATTGGACGTTTATTACGTGGGCGGCTTTGGCGTCATGGGATGGGTGCCGGTTTCAGATTACTCCGCAGCGCAAGCCGATCCGCTGGCTGAGCACAAGAACGACATCATGCTGCACATGAATGCCGACCACAAAGATGCGCTCATCTTGCTGGCCAAGCGGTTTGCTGCTATTGAGGCACAGGAAGCAGAGATGACCTCGGTCGACCGCCTTGGCTTCCACCTGCGCCTGAAGACCCAGGACGGCGTGAAGGGAACTCGGGTCGCATTCTTGCGTGAAGTGAGCGACCCGTCACAAACGAGAGAAGTGTTCGTCGAGATGGTAAAGCAGGCGCGTCAAGAGTAAATCACCTCGTCGCTGGTTCAATTTCCGCGGGCTTGAGGCAAAGGCGAACAGCGTAGACTGTCGGCGTGGAGCATCTCGTTGCGTTAAGCCAACTCGGAGGCATCGTCGTGGCGTGGAAGTGCTCCGGGTGCGGCGAGATATTTCTGGAACCGACATTGCGGACCACTACGGAAGAAAAGGGAACAATTCTGACCGACGAGTTCTTGCATCACCTCGCCAAGGCCTGCGAAAAGAAGACGGCACACTGAAATCTTGAATGGGTGGATCTGTCCCGCTTGAATCGATTTGCTTTTGCGGTAGCCTGAGAGATACTTAATACGCCTGTCTCACATGCGCCATTTTGTGGAGTGTGATCTCGGGTGTGGGCCGCTTCTGGGGGAGGGGCGGCCTTTCTGGTGCTCTCATCCAGAATCGCCCGACTTTCATGGGATTTCTGCCCGTCTCCGATCGCCATAAGCTTTTCACTGATTTCACTCGGGTTCTCCTCCCGCCAGCGCTGGGCAGGCCGTAAGTGCTTTTGTCGTCGCGGACCGTAATGACTTCACCACCACCAAGGTTCTTCGGAAATTTGTGCTTATTTGCCTGCTGGGCAGGAGATGCTGGGTGACAATTCGGCACTGAAGTGCGGGCCAACTCAGGACCTTCAGCTGCGAAGGAGTTATGTGTCTGTATCTGAACGCGTAGCGATAGCCGGGGTAACTGGGTACATTGGTGGCCGTCTTGCCCCTCGTTTGCTCGAGCACGGCTATGCAATCCGGTGTCTGGTGCGGTCACCAGCCAAACTGCAGACTCGCTCGTGGGTCACTGATCCAAACGTTCAAATCAGACTGGCAGACCTGGCCGACGAAACGTCTCTAACACACGTGTTGGAAGGATGCGAGGCAGCGTATTACCTCGTCCATTCCATGATGTCTGCGGGATCCGACTACGCCGAGCACGATCATCAATTGGCTTTGACATTCGCACGTGCCGCTAAAAGTGCCGGGGTCAAACGAATCATCTATCTCGGTGGACTGGGGGAGACCGGCCCGGATTTGAGTGAACATTTATCATCGCGCCGCGAAGTGGAGGAAGCGCTTGCCTCAACTGGCGTGGCAGTCACAGTGCTGCGCGCGGCCATGATTATCGGGTCAGGCTCGGCATCGTTTGAAATCCTGCGCTACCTGGTGGAGCGATTGCCGATCATGGTCACCCCGAAATGGGTGAGCACCCCGTGCCAGCCGATCGCGGTCAGAAACGTAATCGGGTACCTGGTCGGCGTCCTCGCAGTACCGGAAACTGCCGATGGAGTATTCGACATTGGCGGCCCAGATGTCTTTTGCTATCGCGACATCATGAGCATCATGGCGGAGGAGTTGGGACTGCGCCGTCGCCTCGTGATTCCTGTACCCGTATTGACGCCACGCTTGAGTTCTTACTGGATCCAGTTGATCACGCCTCTCAGTAACACCATTGCTAGCCCCCTGGCGGAAGGACTCAAGAACCCAGTGGTATGCCGGGATAATCGCATTGCCGGTCTCATCCCGCAGGAACTTCTCGGCGTGCGCGAAGCAATTCACACGGCGCTTGACAAGACGACGGCCCACGACGTGGAGACCAGTTGGTCTATGGCGGGCCCTATTCCAGGCGACCCGGATTGGGCTGGCGGGACCGTGTTCCGCGACGTCCGCCAGACTACGGTGGAAGCACCGGCGTGGGCGGTCTTTCGCGCGGTCTGCCGGGTGGGCGGTGGCAATGGGTGGTACGCCGCGGACATTCTCTGGAAGATCCGCGGATGGATAGACCAATTGGTTGGCGGCCCAGGTCTACGACGAGGACGCAGGGACCCAGAAACCGTCGGATACGGAGAAGCCCTCGACTTCTGGCGCGTCGTGGGTTTCGAGCGCGACCGCCGCCTGGCCTTGCGCGCCGAGATGAAGCTGCCGGGTGAAGCGCTGCTTGAGTTCCGGATTGAGGCGCTCAGTGATCGCCAATGTGTCTTGCACCAGTCGGCGTTATTTCGCCCGCGAGGCTTGTTCGGCCTGGCTTACTGGTACAGCGTGCTGCCCTTCCACGCCATCGTCTTCAGGGGCATGCTAAGAGGCATCGAACGGGAAGCGCTCAAGATTGCGATCAGTCCCCGGGATATGGATTCAGAAACCTCGACCTGACTGGGTCGGATTTTGGCCCCGAACTGCAGACACCTGACGAAGAACCAATACCTCCGTGTCGGTTGACTGCCCTGACTGGCAGGGCATACGGGCACAGATACAGCAGATCGCCAAGAACGCAGAGGTCGATTTCGTGATTGGCCGTGTAGATACGTGCAAAGCGCGGCGTGCTATCGACAAGTGGGCGCCCCATTCCCGGGTTCTGTATTGGCTCGACCTTGGCAACAACGCTTCCGGCGGTCAGTTCATTCTCGGGCAGCCCAAGAACCCAGTGAATCAGAAGAAGCGCCGCCTGCAAACGGTGGTTGAGCTTTTCCCGGAAATTGCCGTGCCAAGTGCAAAGGATGACAACCAGCCTTCTTGCAGTGCGGCCGAGGCCTTAACCCGACAGGAACGGTTCATCAATCAGAATCTGGCTTACCAGGCGTCGGGCATTGTCACACAACTGCTGCGCCACGGCGCTGTCTCTTACCAAGGCGGGTTTTGCAATCTGGTGACCGGACAACTGGCGCCGCTGCCGATTCGCACGGTCACAGGCCGGTATTTAACCTAAGCACCGGGTAAGGTTTGCCGAAGACTCGCGAAGTAGCCGCTCCGATACGGGGCCTTACTGGTGTTAGACTGCACGCATTTGTGGAGATTCCCATTGACAATGATCACGATTTCTAAAGAAGACTACCTCAAGGCCATCGCGGAAGCGGAAGCAGAGGGGCAGACCGTTATCCCCGCTACCCTCGCACATTGGCTTTCGGTGACCAGGCCAGCCGTAACGTTCGCTCTGAAGCGCCTAACCAAGGATGGCCTTGTGTCTGTCAAGAATGACGGCCATATTCGGCTTACTTCGCATGGGAGGCAAATCGCCGAGCGCACAATCGTTCGTCATCATCTGATCGAGCGTATGCTGTCTGAGATTTTCGGAATGCCCTGGTACGCGATCCACGACGAGGCCGAACGGCTGGAACACGCGGTGTCTCCCGCGTTTGAGAAGAAGCTGGTTGAAAAACTCGGGCACAAGGACACTTGTCCTCACGGAAACGAGTTGGTTCTCCGCAGCCCTGCGGAACGCCGCAAGCGGGGATTGCGTCTGCTCAGCGAGTCAGAACCGGGCTCAAGATATTTGGTTGCAAGTGTTTACGAACGTGACCGGCAGCTCCTGGAGTTCTTCGAGGGTGAGGGAATCCGCCCGGGCGTTCGGATTGCGGTAGAAGCCCGCAACTACGACGGCACGGTATCTCTGTCGATCGACAAACACCAGATTCGTCTCGGCACATCCGCCGCCGAACGGGTCTGGGTGGCAAAAGCATAATATTCGCACACTTATTTACCATAGTTAACATCTCATCGTGTATCATGTTGTCAGGTACGGCGCGGGGCTTTAGCTCGACAGTCCGTGAAATCCTGGAGGGACACGCACTGTGAGATGGAGTTCCAAGCGACGTCTGCGCTTCGCGCTCCCTCTTACCCTGTTCGCCATAGCTGCCTTTTCGCTCGTGCCGACGACCGCCTGGGCGCAGGGGGAAACCACCAGCGCCATTCTCGGGCAGGTCACCGACTCAAGCAGTGCAGTGGTCCCCGCTGCCACTGTGACTGTCGTCAATCGTGAGACAGGCCTGAAGCGCACCGCCAAGACGGACGACGCAGGCCGCTTCAATTTCCCGCAGCTCAAGCCCGGCACTTACACGGTCAAAGTCGAAGCGCAAGGATTTGAGCCGCAGCAGGCAGACAATGTCGTCTCCGGGCTGGGCCAGAAGCAGACCGTCAACCTCACCCTCAGAGTGGCGCAAGCAAAGCAGACCGTGGAAGTCACTTCCGAGGCAGCGATCATCAATCCCGAAAATGCAAACACATCCACGACTTTGAGTGCGGCTGCGCTGGAGAACCTGCCGAACCCCGGCGGAGACATGACCTATCCGCTGCAGTTTGCGCCCGGCGCTCTGATCAATACTGCGGGCAGCAGCAACGATTTCGTCGGCGGAACGAACGGCTATGGAAACGTGGAATTCAACGGCTTGCCTGCCCTCTCCAACGGATACATCGTTGACGGCCTGGAGACGAATGATCCGCTTACCAACCTGAATAGCGGCCTCTCGACGAATCTCGTGCTCGGCCTGAACTCGGTCTCGGAAGTGACGGTCAATACGCTTTCCTATTCCGTCGATCAGGGACGCTACGGAGCATCCCAGGTCAACTACGTCACCAAGTCGGGCACCAACCAGTTTCACGGCAACCTGTACCAACTATGGAACGGCGCGGTCCTCAATGCGGCCGATTACTTTACCAATGCAACTTCGGGCAATCACAAGCCGGGTTCCACGGTAAACCACTTTGGAGGTAGTCTCGGCGGTCCGATCATTCACGACAAACTGTTCTTTTTCTTCGACAGCGAGTGGGTACGGATCGCGTTGCCGATCTTCACGACCGTAACCGTTCCCAGCGGCGCGTTCCAGAATTATGTTTTGCAGCAGCTTCCTCTCGGCGGCACCGATTCCGTCACCGGATCGCACTACGCGCCTGCGCCGGAGATGGTGCCCTTCTATCAAAAGATGTTTGCGCTCTACGGGAATACCAGCGGTACGCCGCTCGCCGTGCTCGGATGTCCTTTCAATGCGGACGGTAGCCAAGCCTCGGGCAGTCCCGCTAATGGGAATGGCTGTGCGAACCGGCGAGGTGTTTCGCACTCCAGCGATGATCACGAACAGGTGCAGACGGCCCGGATCGACTACAACATCGGCCTCAACGACAGCGCGTGGTTTCGTTTTCAGGCGGACACGGGAGTGCAAGCTGCCTACACCGATCCAATCAACCCGCTATTCAATGCGATATCGTCACAACCCCTGTACTCTTTCGCCGCCGGATACACACACGTCTTCTCGCAGAACCTGGTGAACTACTTTAATCCGGCGTTCTCGTGGTACGAGAGCCTCTTCGCGCCCAGCAACTTTCAGCAGACCCTCGCGGCTTTCCCGATCGTGCTCCAGGGCAGCGGTGCGAACGCCCCGTTCACCACCATCGGGGGCCTCGACAACACGTGGGCGCAAGGCAGGCGTGCCTCAAGATTTTTCATCAATGACAATCTCGCCTGGAGCCGCGGCGCTCACGAACTGCGGTTTGGCACGAACATTCGCATCTTTCGCCTGAATGATTACGACTTTGGGCAAGGTACGGTGCCAACTGTCACCTACACGACGCTGCCGCAATTCATCTACGGCGTGGCATCCACCGCGACCAAGACGTTCCCAACGTCGGCGAACGAACCATTCAATTTTCTGAATCTGGACTTCTATGCTCAGGACACTTGGCGAGTCACGCCCACGGTGACATGGACCTTCGGGCTGCGGGATACGTACAATTCCAACCCGCTGAACCCACATGACCAGATTGCCCGCCTGAAAGGTTCGTTCTATTCCATCCCGCATGATGTCAATCAGCCGCTGAGCGACGCGATTCAAACGGGTCTCGGAAATCTCTTCGCATCGACGCCGTTGGCGATTCTGCAGCCCCGGACCGCCATCGCTTGGCAGTTCGAACCCAACACCGTTCTTCGGACCGGCTTCGGCGTTTTCAGCGATATCTTGCCCGGGAGTGTTGCCGACCTGGTCGGAGTGAATCCGCCATACGTTCAGACCTTCCAGGGTGGGCTGCTGGGAACCGTGGGCGGCACGGCCATAGCGCCCGGAGTGCCCAACAGCGCGGTCGACGCAACCATCGCGGCGAATGAGAGGTTCAATACAGGCTTCGCGCAGGGCCAGCTTTCCTGCGCATCTCCGCTCGCAAGCCCCGCGACATGTCTGCCCCCGGTCGCCATCACGGCGGTTCCGGACGGCAAGCTTCATGCGCCGTACTTTATGGAATGGAGTTTGGGAATCGAGCATCAATTTGGAAACACGGGCAGTGTTCAGGCGCAGTATGTAGGCACTCGGGCGATGAATCAGCCTTATCTCACGCAGGTCAATGGATACCAGACGGTCTGTCAGGGATGCTTTGCTCCGTTCCCCTACATGCAGCCGACCGATCCGAGATTCGCCGCGGTGACGCAACTCTCGACGGGCGCCAACAGTAACTATAACGGCCTTCAACTGACGGCCATGAAACGCATGGGGCACGGCCTGCAGGGACAGGTCAACTACACCTGGAGCCATTGCCTCGACACCGTCTCGAACGGCGGGTTCCTGCCCTTTTCCTCTGGAGGCATTCTCTCTCCTCTGCCGGGAGACCTGCGTCGCGATTACGGCCCCTGCGACTACGACATTCGTCATAATCTCACTGCGCAGTACGTGTATCAGTTGCCCATCAAGGTCACAGATCACGCCCTTGGATATGCGCTGAATGGCTGGCAAGTTTCGGGTACCGTGTTCTGGCACAGCGGAGTGCCGTTCTCGGTGCTGAGCACGCCATACTCAGCGAATGGAAATGGGATCGTGCAGGGCAGCGGGCCACAATTCGCAAGTCTTGTGCCCGGAGCCGATCCCTACTGTCGCCACTGCATCATTCCTGGAGTTACCCAACCAGGAACGATCCAATGGCTCAATCCAAATGCGTTTGTGTCTACGGTGGATCCGGCGACGGGAACTTGTAACGGTGGCAACTCAGCACAAACCTGCCAGTTCGGAAACCTGGGCCGCAACGCTTTGCGCGGCCCCAACTTCTTTTGGAGCGACTTCTACATCACCAAATGGTTTCCGCTCACCGAGCGGGTAAAACTGCGATTCGACGCCCAATTCTTCAACGTGTTCAACCATCCCAACTTCGCCCTCCCGAGCATGGTGCTGGCCGGTGTTCCAGGGAAGCCTTCCACACAAACCGGCTTCGGTGCGCTGACGTCCACAACTTCTCCTCCGACCGGTTTGCTCGGAGTTGGATTGGGGGGCGACAGCAGTCCCCGGATGATTGCGTTTCAGGCACGACTACAGTTTTGAAGACGCGCGCTCTGAAAGGCGATTCGTGATTGTGGACGTCTCATCGGCGACTCTGGCGTTGTCGAGGTTAGTGTGAGTGCCGTCACATCGCCAAGCGTCCACGTCGTGGAAACATTGGCAGGTCCGCAGCTCTGGGGAGAATGTGTACCTTGGATCAACTGAAAGCACCCGAGTCCGATTCCACAGAGAATGTGCCAAACCGGACGTCTCAGATCGCGTCGTATCGCGACGAAGGCGAAGTGCGCGCCATGCGCTTCGCCATGCGCATCTCGCTGGCCTTCGGTGTCGTGATGCTGGTCGGCAAGATGGCGGCCTATTTCATGACGGGATCTGCGGCAATCTTGTCGGATGCAGCAGAGTCTGTAATTCACGTCGTCGCGGTTGCCTTCGCGGCATTCAGCCTGCGCCTTAGCACGAAACCAGCAGCCCCCAAATTCCTCTACGGCTACGAACGCATCACGTTCTTCTCCGCCGGATTTGAAGGGGCAATGATCGTGCTGGCCGCCATCTTCATCCTGTATGCCGCCATCGAAAAATGGCTAACCGGCCTGCAATTGGACAACTTGGGATCGGGCATACTCATGGTGCTGGCGGCAGGTGTCCTCAATGCCGGATTGGGCTGGTACCTGATACGCACGGGACGACGCAACCATTCGCTCATTCTGGAAGCGAACGGCAAGCACGTTCTCACCGACAGCTGGACCAGCTTCGGCGTAGTGGCCGGGCTGGGGTTGGTGATGCTGACCAAGTGGAAGCCCTTCGATCCACTGCTGGCGATTGCGGTGGCGATCAATATTCTTTGGGCAGGCGGCCACTTGGTGTGGCGCTCGGCTGTAGGCCTGCTTGACCATTCAGACCCGGAAATTGGAAAAGAGATCCGTGACAAGCTGGATTCCATTTGCAGCGAACTGGGATTGCAGTATCACGGCGTTCGCTACCGCACAACGGGGTATAGGCAGCTCATCGAAGTGCACCTGTTGTTCCCGCACTCCATGGCCGTCGGCGAGGCACATCGGCTGGCGACGCTGCTGGAAGAACGCTTGCCGCCTGAACTGAGCGTGCCGGCCGAAGTCTTCACCCATCTGGAATCGGTGGAAGACCACGCGGCCGTGCATACGAAGGAACACTACACGGGAAAGCCGGAGTAAACATTCATTCGATCCTGCGCCCTTCGGCGTTAGCGTAGCTTCAACTGTCGAAGGCGCTGGTCTGTTCTCGCTTCCATTCCTTGGGAGACGCGTTCGACACGTGAGGACGAGTAAGGGGGAGACACCGTCATATAATCGGTTGCGTACCGAAAGTGAAAAATATTGCCTTCCTCGTTCTTCGGAAAACACGCGAGTGGCGCGACGAGCAGCCAGCCTGCGGTACCCGAGCCTTCGTTCGCCGAGAGGGCACGCACGTTGACGCAGTCGGGCCGCATCGCCAGCCTCTCGACGATTTCACGGAAGCAGCCAGGTTTCCCTTTCGGATCCCTGATGCCTTACGCGCTGGACGCACAGGGGCGTCCGATCTTCCTTATTAGCACAATGGCCATGCATACGCAGAATCTGCAAGCCGACCCACGCGCCAGCCTGTTTGTGACAGAGCCCGGGGCCAGCGGTGACCCGCTCGGTTCATCCAGAGTTACGTTGATAGGGAGTGTCAGCAGAATACCGGAGTCAGATCTGGCGACTTCCCGTACGGTCTATCTGACGCGCTACCCAGACAGCAAGTACTGGGTCGATTTTGACGATTTCTTCTTTTACCGAATGGATGTACTGGACGTTTATTACGTGGGCGGCTTCGGAGTGATGGGATGGGTGGCGGCTTCAGAGTATTCCCAGTCGCAATCCGATCCGCTGGCTGAGTACAAGAACGACATCATGCAGCACATGAATGCCGACCACAAAGATGCGCTCATCCTGCTGGCCAAGCGGTTTGCTGACATTGAGGCACAGGATGCGGAAATGACTTCGGTCGATCGCCTCGGCTTTTACCTGCGGCTGAAAACCCAGGATGGCGTGCATGGAGCCCGCATCGCCTTCTTACGCGAAGTAAGCGATTCGGCACAGACCAGAGAAGTCTTCGTCGAGATGGTGAAGCAAGCGAGTCACCAATAAGCCAGTCCGGGCTTCCCGGTTGGACTTGTACACATAGTCGCCAATTACGGCTACTGGATACCGGCCGATCTGGAATTCGCGGCGGATGCTGCAAATCGCATTAAGCCGGCTTCGCAAAGTCCCCAGGACTGTTCGCTGTGGCAAGCCATTCTGGCTTGCGCTCTTTGGTCGCTTCAGATAGCGCACGCTTTACACCTGACGCGTCGAAGTCCGTGGCGTAAACAGGACTGCCGGGTTGTTGACGCCAGGACTCATCAAGACCACCGGCGTCGACACCATCGAATCCGAGTTCGTCCAGCAACCGAAGCACTACTGCCTTAGCTGCTTCGACGTCGCCAGCAATAGGTAGCGCGATTCGCCCGGGAGCGCCTGCAGGCCGGCCCAGATCCAAGAGATGTTGCGCATAGATATTATTGAACGCCTTGACCACAGGACGGCCCAACCGCTGAGCAACCCACCGACTCTCGGTCGCGCCGGCTTCGATCCCTTCAATACGGCCGTCGCGCTGCTGCGGATAGTAGTTGCCCGTGTCTACGACGACGACGCTGTCTGGAACCCCTGCAAACAAATCAGCTGGCAGTTTGGGTATGTTTGTCTGGGGAATCGTCACGATGACCACGTCTCTGCTGCGAGCAGCTTCGGTGACGGTGACAGGGGTCGCGCCGGTCTCGCGGGCTAAATCTGTCAGCGTCTCGGGGCCTCGGGAGTTGGCAATAAACACTTCGTGGCCCAGCGCGGTGAAGCGTCGGGCGAGGGTCCCACCGATTTGGCCTGCTCCGATAATGCCGATCTTCATATCTTCTCCTTGATGGATGTCACTATTCACTTGACTGGTATCAAGGTCTCAGGAGGTCTGGGACCTAGCGCAAGCGATACACATATTAGGGGCAATCGACATAGGATGCCGAATTGGTAAAGCAATAAAAGGCAGTCGCGCGATATAGGCAGGGCATTTGGCCCAGGCCTCTTGTGCTGGGGCCCTCTAGCGAAGATTTACGTAATCTAAAAGACAAAGAGAAAATCTACGGTCGGCTCGCACTTGAAGTCTCGGCACTGGAGAAGGAGGTCGTTCTCCTTCGGTCGGAACTCGACCGGATTGGCACTAGTTCCGAGAAAGCGGGTGAGTCGATTAAACGTCGATGATTCTTTTGACGATGGCCAAAAGCTCGAACATGGATCGCGCCAGCCGGTCGATGCGCGCCGCCACCACCTGATTGCCCGCCGCAAGGGATTGCAAAAGTTTTCCGAGTTCCTTGCGGTCACCCGTGTTTATCGGGGGCATGTTTTGGCTGCACTGACCAGGCCGCTGGCTCGTCGTCTTTGTCGGCTTCAGCCGCCGCCGCCGTCGCCTGCACCTTGTCGGGTGTGTGATGGGCGGGCGCGTAGATCGCATAGACCTGCATTGGCGTCGCGCCGATATTGGTGATGTTGTGCCAGGTCCCCGCCGGAACGAGGACACACCAGCCGTTTGACACTTCCTTTTCAAAAGTCAGTTTATCCTTCGCGGGTCCCATCTGCACTCGACCGTTGCCAGCGTCGAGGCGCAGGAACTGATCAGTCTCCGGATGCGCTTCAAGGCCAATGTCGCCGCCAGCGGGAATCGACATCAGCGTCACTTGCAGATAGCGCCCGCTCCAGGCGACCGAACGGTAATTTGTGTTTTCCTTGGTCGCGCGTTCAATGTCGAACGATTGCGGCTGGGGCCCAATGTCTTTGATCCTGTCAGCAGTGCTTACCATGACTTATCTCCTCGAGTTTGCGGCGATGCTCTATCTCGCATGGTCGCGGCAATTTGTTGCCTATCGCGATGACAATATCGCGGCATCCATCGACAGCGAGTAGGTTCGGGAAATACCCATTCAATGCCGCACTAAATCTTGAGCGTTTCGGCGGACCACTTTGCCAGAGGCAGGCCCCCAGCTCGGGATCTTGCCGTGACTGCGAAAGAACATCTCCTTGTAGATCGGCGCATAAACGGCCCATCCCCCCGTCTGCAGTTGGAGCGTGCCATAGATGAGATCTATTGATAATCGTTCTTCCGGTCGTTGAAGATACCGGCTCCAGGCATCAGGGTCTTCAACGATGTCGTGTTGGATCACCTTCATCAGCGAATGAAGACGCCTGGAGGGTGCGCTCGAACTTAACTTAAGGTGTGAAGATCAGCGCTTTCCACTATTTCGGTGTCGCCGCTGACCGCAAAGATCATGCACGGATCGTCACGCCTTCCTGCGGGCCTTCGTTCCCGACTTTCGCGCGGCTGGTGGCTTTCTCCGAGCTGCTCCAGCAGGTTTTGTCGTTTTGGCCGCGACACGTTTTCTCGCCTTCGTCACTGCAGGCTTTCTCACTTTCGCCGTAGGTGGCTTGCTCGCTTTGCCCACGGCAGGCTTTCGCGCTTTGGCAGTGGCAGGCTTTCTCACTTTGGCCGCAGCTGGCTTCCTCGCTTTGGCTACAGCTGGCTTTTTCGCTTTGACCTCGACTTCAACCGGAGCAGGCAATTCAGGCTTGGGCTGCTTCCGAGTGCGATGGTGGCCTTGGTGCAGCAACTGGATGCGGTCGGCTTCTTCATCCGTCCGCAGCTGAGTGTCTTCACTGCTTCGGCGCTCGTCCTCGAGGTATTCGGGTATCGTCTTCGTTGCCATGGCTGCAGTGTGGCAGAACCGTCCTCGTCTAGGCTGTCCAATTGTGACCAGTCAGTGACAATTCTACGTTGCGCTTGAGTGACGGGCGATCTTCAAGTAATCGTATAGGGAAGAACGGCCGAAGTTGCAGACCACCGGATGCACCGTCTCCCCGCTCTGGGCTTATCGTTACCGCAGCTTTAGCTAAGTCGATCCGGGTCGCTTCCGCCAGCCCTCGAAGCCTTTTCCGTCTGCAGCAGTTCAGCCTCCGTAGCACTTTAAGAGTCAACCCGCTCCTGCTCCCACTCAGCCACGTGATTGCGGTTGATCCGGTCCTCTCGATTCTCTCGCTCTTCCTGCTCGCGGCGCTTCTCGCGTTCTTCGCGCTCTTCGCGGCCATCGCTCATGCCCCCTCCTCTCTTCATTATAAAAACCAAGTCCGCCGCGCGGTCGATCACGACATCGAGGTCGTAGCGGAGCCCATCGATCCGAATAGATCCAAAAGAGCATCCACCGAATCGCATAACCTACTGGCGGTGAAGATCAGCGCTTCGCGCTGTTCCGGTGTCGCCGTTCGGCAGCTCTGATGATGGTGGAAAGCTCCGTCGAAAAGGCTTTGGCGAGATCGGCGAGCGTTCGTAGCGTTGGGCTCTTAGTGCCGCGTTCCAGTTGGCCGATGTAGCGCTCGGTATACCCCAGATCGTGCGCCAATTTTGATTGGCTCCAGCCTCGATCGACACGCAGTCGGGTAATCTCAGCTCCGACAGCCTCACCTAAAGTGCGAGACTCGCGCTGTTTATCAGCACCAATTTTTTTGGGCACGCTCCCATAGTTGTCGTTTGACGCTAATTGATTGAGGAACTATAGTTCGTGATTGATTGAGGCGAGAATGTTCGATCTGGAGATGAGTCGCCGACTAGTGCCTTTTTCCGTAGGAACCGAGGGGCAAGTGCGGCGGCAATGCCGATGAAAAGTGGCTTCCGGTATCGGCGAAATCGACTAAAATGGGGCGCCAAGTGGCGGGCTCTGAAACGACAGTAGAGGACACGTAGCCCCGCGTCCCCTCCGAGGTACTCCAACTTGAATAAATCCAAGAGCCAATCCGTACGTGACTCGACAACCCGACTTCAGCAGGCCGCCCGCGAGCGTGCCGACGATGAAGCGCGCCGCATCCCTTGGCAGCGGCTGCTTGATGCTCGTAATGAGTACATCGACTGGCAGGAGTTTTCCCTGTGGGTTCGCTCGATTCTGGAAGTAGAGAATCGCATTCCCGATTGTCTGGTCGAGATTCTCGACGACCGTGTTCCTGGATTTCTCGGAAGCGAAAAACAATTGAGACTCCAAGCGGCCATGGGCCGGCCTTTGCCGGTGCGGCTTGAAGATTGGATTGATGATCACATTTTCGGCTTTGCCAAGCAGGAAGGCTGGTTTAATGCAATTACGTATTACGCCATACGTGACCCCCGTTACCAGCGCGCCGAAGTGTGTTGGTCGGAGTGCACTGAGAAGTGGAAAAAAGCCAAACCAAACCAGTATCCGTCGTTCGAGGAGTGGAAAGGCATGGCGGCGCAATGTGACGAGACTGCTCATCTGTCGGCCAGGGAACGCCAGGCCCGGGCATCAACAAAGTTGGTGCAACCCGATCGCCTTTGCGAGGCCGTCGCTCGATATTTGGATTGGGAGGCCTTTGCGTATTGGGCTCGACCGGCACTGGAGCGTGAATCTCGACTGCCCGCGAAGGTTGCGAGCATACTTGATTCTCGATGCCCTGGATTCCTGAATGCAAGCATCAAAGCGAGGCAACGAGATTCCGTAAGTGACTCACAACCATTGCAGCGGCTGATGCTCTGGATCGCTGACCACTGCTTCCAGGATGCGCAAACTGAGGGCTGGTTCGATGCCATCCTCGTCCACGTGCGGAGGCATCCGCGGGCGATTCGGACTATGGAGTACGCCGACCACTGTGACGAACTGTGGAGTTCAGAACTGCCGGATCCTTACCCCTCTTTCGAGGATTGGCGCCGAGACGCCGATTTGTACATTGACCTGGGCGACTGAAACCCCTCGTAAGAGTTCAACTTCTGGGCTCCAGCTTATTGGATGGATCTCCGTGAGCCGCTGCGACTGCGGACGGGCAGATTTTCACATGCCGGAAGTACACGTTGCCCGCAATCTTCCTTCCGCAGGCGCAGGTCCTAATCACCAACGCATGCTTTTGTGCGCGAGAGACACTACGGCTACGGTCAGCGGCATTCGTTACGCCGTACTCGCTTAATAACCATTTTGCCGTCGCCCGATCCATCAGTGCCGTGTTGATCTCGCCGCCATGCTTCTTACAGAACTCTTCAAACGCCCGGTCGGTAACAAACGGGTCAACGACTCTTAGCTGGCCAGCAGAAATCCAGCTCTGTACTTGCGCCAGGCTCACGCCAAGAAGGTCTGCGGCCCGTTCCCACGTGTGTCCTTCCTCTCCCTTGGCCAGTGCAGCCGCAACCCGTTCGACGGCCGAGGACTCAAGACATGGATGGCTTTTCTCACAGAATGCTGCCAGCGATGCAATAGTGATACGCGGATTGCGCACTCTCAACATGCCGCTTGCGACTAGACGCCGGAGTCTGGTGCGACTAATGCGGAGCATTGCCTGTAGAGTCCGCAGGGACCACCCGTCAGTGACCTTGGCGCTCATCCCGAGTGCACCGATTCGGAAACGAACCGCGCTAATCGAGCGGCCGAGACGATGGGCTATTTTCTTGACAGGTTCGTATCCGGCCCAGTTCAACAACCGGTCATCGTCCGCTGGTGTCCAAGGGTGGGGTGCTGCCCGGCGGGCGGAGCCAGATTTTCGCACTCTGGATACCCTCTCGCGTGGTTGGTGTTGTTCCAAGCCAGCAAGCTCTGGGGTTCTTCGTAAATGGCGAATACGCCGCCAACAGTCTCCGCGCGTCAGCTCTGGGATCTGCTCAAGGATCTTGTTGATCGCGTCGCGCTTCGCCGACGGACCAAGTCTGATTCCTGCAATCAGCAAACGGTCGACAACCGCCAACCATTTGGAGTTGATCTTGCCTGGCTTACTCTTTTGTCGCGGAGCCTCGGGCATCGCCCAACCTCACCCCAGAAAGATCGGTGTCGTGAGCTTGCTTCCGCGACAAGGTGAAGTTCACGAGTCGCGAGCCTTTCTCACGGTCAATACAGAGCGAAGTTGGCAGTTGCTGTCAGCGCTGTACCATCTTGGTGGTACAGGTCTTTTGCTTTCGACGAGGAAGCGCTTAAAGGCCGAGACGTTATTTGACGAAGTGAATATTCTCGGTCTGCTGGTAATTACTCCATACTTAACAAAGGAACATCTGCACGGAAAAAGTATCGAAGAAAGTTCACTATTAGGTGATGAAGCCCTTGTAACTACGAAGGGATGTTAGACAAAAGTGCCATGCCCTATCGCGCACAGCGCCTGCAGTATGACTTCGACTCCTTGTTGTGCAGCGATGAAATAGAGGGAGGCAGGTTTATCTTGACACGCCTTCTCATCTGGTGGTCTTCTCACCTCTTGGCAGTCTGCTGTTTTGGTGGCGAACACTGGTCGGAGCTGTGAGGCCCCCTGGATGTCGAACCCGGAGTCGAGCCCTGAATGGGTCGTTTCTAGTAGTTCCGCAGAAACGAATGGGCACCCGCTCAACAAGGAGTTAATCGCGGTCGCGAGCCGCCTCTGGCCTCGGGTGCAGATTCACGCGCGCAGGGAGCTCACAAACTGGAATCCGGACGACAGTGTGGCTTTGGCGACCGAAGTTTGGGAAGGCGTGCTGCAGTCGGTCTCAAAGACTCTACAAAGGCGAAAAGGAAGCACTGCGGGGATAGTGGATCTGGATGCCTATCTGTTTGGAGTTTTCCTCCATCGTTTCAATCGAGTTCTGAAACGCGAACGACGCAGACAGGAAATGATCGAGCTGGTTCCTTCGGGCCGCGATCTTGAGCAACTTCCGGGGGCTCGCGACTTGAAGTCGGTGGTTGATCTGGAACGCTCCATTCAGGTTAAAGAAGCGATTGAGAGTATGGACGACTGGACCCGCAAGGTCTTCGCCGCGAGGGTATATGGCTACAGTTGGAAAGAGATAGCAGAACTTCAGGGTCTGAGTGTGCAAAAGGCAAAACTTCGATTCGGAAATGCGCTTCGCAAACTTGCGGACCGCTTGAGATACCGCAAGTGAAGGGACGACAGCGGGCCAGCGGTCTGCAATTTGACTCCGACGGTAAACAGGGAAACGACTTCAACGAGAGCAGGCAAGTTCTGAGCGACCGGGACGAATTCGAGAAAGAAGAAAAGGGCCTCTTGGATCTGCTAGGGCGTGGCCTGTCGCGGGAATTTCCGAACCCGCAGCGCGTCGGGTGCCCGGACTCCGAAGTTCTCAGAGGTATCGCTTTCCGCAAACTGCGACTCGCCGATGCCGAACCGTGTCTAGAGCATCTCAGTTCCTGCAGCCCGTGCTTTCAGCAATTCAGCGATTTCTGCAAGGAGGCGGCCGGCCAACGGCGACGAAAGTACGCCTTCCTCGGCGCTGCTGCCGTCCTCATTATTGCCCTGGCCGGATGGTTGTGGGTAAAGACTCAGTATTCGGATCAGTCAACTGAAACGGAGGTTTTAGATCTTCGGAACGTGTCTCCGGTTCACGGCCACGACCCGATCCAAGCAGACCAGCACCATCTTGAACTCCATCGTTGGTGCAAGCACCTGATTCTGGAGTTGCCTAATGGGAGCAAAGAAGGAGCCGACGAAGTTGCCTTGCTGAGTGAAACGGGCGCTCCGGTTCTGGCTTCGAGCGGCACAGCGCGATCGAAAGATAAAGGGGGAATTCTCAAGCTTGACCTGGACGTGAGCCGAGTTCATCCGGGCCAGTACTTTCTTGGTCTCCGACAACCCGGAGAGGAATGGACCCGGTACCCAGTTCGTGTGATTTGACCGCAAAATCATCCCTCGCCCGTCTGCGATATTCTCCTTTTATTCGCCTATAATACTTCTTGAGAGGCGCGGTGTGGGACTCAAAATCGGCGGTTTCCAAGATCACCCGGATTGGCCCAAGATGGGGCCGTCGCTCCTTATAGCCACGTGTCTCATCCTTGCAATCCGCACCGCAAAATGGGCAGCGCGATCGTCCGATTCAACAGCGAGCAACGTAGATCTCGAAACCGAGATCGAGCACGCAGCATATCCCGCTGGCCGCGTATTTGCCCGTCTCGTTTCAAAGCATCCTTCGATTTTTCCGAACGCGAAAAAGCCCTGGTACCAGCCGGACGGGGAGGATGAACCGAAGTGAGAATTTGCGGGTCAACTCACCCGCTCAAGACCGTCGCACGCCTTCCGCAACCAGCTAATCCATTTGAACGATCGACTTCAGGTTCGAAGCGGCGTTTTGCTGTTCCGGCAAGGCAGTCCTATACTGCCCGCGACAGCATGGCTCTTGCCTCCTTCAGCCCGTCCATTCCGGTGTGCCGGGAGCGCGTGGTTAGCGTCCAGCGGCAGGAGGAGCCTGCTGCCTGTGTGTTCGCCAATCAAACCAAGCTTTTGTTGCCCCGTTTTCTCGCGAAGTCGGTCGCTGTCGGCGATGAAGTCACGTTTCCGATTCCAGCACCAGATGCAGTGGGCCCGGAAATCCTCGTCACCAAGAATGCCGCCTCCGCACTGGGCCGTTATATCTACCAGGCGCCGATCAGATACGTCAGCCAGCCCAAACAGGACAAACGAAATCAGCACTTCGTCTCCAGCGAGGTTCACCGAGGAGGCCTTGGCATCGGTACGATTTTCCTGCCATGCGAGGTCCTGCGCGAATACTTCTATCGCCTGCCGCGTACGGCCGACAGACTCGATCATCCCACCCTGTACGAAGTGTTGCGTATCCCGGCCAGCGCTTCGCCCTCCGAGCTTCGCGTGGCATTCAAGCTGCGTGATCTGGAGCTAAGAACGGCGGACGTGCTGCACAGAGAGCGCGTGGCGCTGGAGCGGGCATTCAACATCGTTGGTCAGCCAGAACTGCGCGCTTGCTATGACGCGCTGCTGGCTGATCCCGAAGCACCGGCCTTATTTCCGTATGGTGGGTTCGGTTCTCTTCTCGTTGCCGGCGAACCTTCCCGTGATGGAGAGACTTTCTTTGCCCGCTGCATCCTCGCGTTTTCACCAGATCTCCGGCGCCGGCGGTTCCATGTGCCACTGCGCAAATGTGATTTCTACGACGATCGGGCACTGTGCCGCGACGTGCGTCGCAAGCTGGAGTTTTGGCTCGATCCAGCCGCCCTACATACACTCTGGGACCGCACCTGGAATCAGTGGAAGCATCTGTTGGGGACCAAGATCGAGGTCGAAGGCACGTTCGTACAGAGCGGCAAATACCGCAAGCGTCGCGGGGAGTGGGAACTCGTTTCCTGGGAAACTGCGTTGCCGAGCAGGCTGGAGGTCAAGCTGCCACGCGATTTTCAACAGCAAACGGAGTCTGCCAAAGCTACCTATCATCGCTTCGGCCAGTACTCGCGATCATTGGATCAGATCCGGCTGCGCCTGGAACATCGGGCGGTCGAGCGAGCGGAACTGCAGCGAATGTGTTCCGCACTGCGTATCCCCGGAGACTTCGATGTTTCTCAGATTAGCTGGCGCGCCGATTACGATCCGTTCTTTTATCGCCAGCTCTCACGCCGAGCACGCCGGATCTATCTCTTTCGCGATGAATACATTTTCGACGTTGAGAAAGCCGTCGTCGTCGAAACCCCTCAGCTGGGCCACGCGACTTACGTCTTCGCCAAGCCCGGGAGTATGGATAGCTTTCTCGCTCTGTATACCAAGATCACGAAGGACGACATTCGCCGGAACCGGGACAACGCCGCCGAACGGCTGGGCTTTCTCGGCCGAGTGATTCACGGCACCAATCCCCGAGTTTGGCTCAGAGACATCAGGCAGCGCGTGGGTGAGGCAATTGACTTTGAGATAGCCATTGAGGTGTGACTCGCGGAACCGGCCGCACGTGGCGCATGTCCCGGGGAGCGATGCCGTTCTGTCCCCAGTCAAAGTGCGATTGGTGAAATATTGCTCCGACGCAATCGGACTGCCACTCCGCCATCGGTTGCTGTCGCCATCAGCGAACAGGTACTGATGTAGCTGGTCTTGGCAACGACATCTTGGCTATCCGCTAACGGCTCCTGACGTTTCCATTCGCCGCCAATGATTACGCCCGTTTGACGGCACTTAAATTGAGGAGTAACAAACAGCGCTGGAGAGGCACGGCTGTATCTAGCGCGGAAAACTGGCCATAGGAAGTTACCGCCGATCACTAACCGGCACTCAAGTTCCAACCGAAACCGGCAACAGAAGTTTGGAGGCCCAATGGACAATTCGAACCGGAAATCCACACTGGCAACTGTGGCAATGGCGCCCTTGTCATTCGAGCCGCTCCTTGACTCGGATGAGGCTGCAGCCTTGCTCAAGATCCACCCCAAAACGCTGCAGCGCCTGGCCCGAAATGGCGAGATCTGTGGCGTACACGTCGGCAAATTGTGGCGCTTCCGTGTCTCCGCTCTCAATGAATGGCTCAATGGCAAGACCGCCTAACGCGTATGTCCCTCTTAGCGCATCGCCAGTATCGCAGCGCCAAGGCGAAGGACCTGGTTGCGACAGAAATGGTTGTGCTCTGGCGATGGGAGTGGGGCATTTCGTGCTAGATTCACAGTGTCATCTGCGCCGCACTCAGGAGGTTCGAAAATGAACCGAGTGAAGCGGCGGTCGAAGTATCAGTACGGAACGCTGACACTGGAAAAGCGTTCCCGAGGGCCAGACGTATGGATTTACCGTTTCGTCGAATTCGAAGCAGGGCGGAAACGGCGCCGCAAGACCATCGTCGGAACCCAAGAGCAATACCCAACCCGGGCGGCAGCCGAGCGTGCGAGCGAGCATCTGCGGCTGTCAGCCAATCCCGAAACCTTCAACCCGGAATGCCCGACCATGGGTGGCCTGATCGATCGCTACATCGAGCAGATACTCCGTCCCTGTCTCGACGTTCCTCTTGGCGGCGTGCAGGACAGCGCGGCGCCAATGTCCTTCCAGTGCGCGAAGTCCTATCAGTCGGCCCTGAACCGCTGGGTCCGGCCGCATTGGCAGGATTACCGGCTGCAGGACTTCAACAAGCCTGCGGTCCGGGCGAGCATCGAGGAATGGCTGCGTTCCTTATGGCGCTCGCCCAAGAACCCCAACGGGCTCGCACCCAAAATGGTTCGCTCTATTTGGAACGTGATGAAGCTCGCGTTCAAGTTCGCAGTCAAGTGGGGCTACCTCAACGAGAACCCAATGGGAGAGAAGCGAGTCGAACTGCCTCGCGGCTCAACCAAACGACAAAAACAACCGGTGCAGTTGACGGCGGCCGGATTTTTCCTGCTCTTAAGCAGGTTGGGCCCTTGCGAGAAAGTGGCAGTGGCCTTTGCGGGCTGGCTGGGGCCGCGCATCAGCGAAGCGTTCGGATTGAAGTGGCAGGACCTCGACTTGGATCTCGGCGTGGTGACTTTTCGCCAAGGCTGCGTCCAGGGACGGATCACGCCGCTCAAGACCGAGGCGTCACGTACCAATTTGCCGGTACCGGAAGAGGTGTTGGAGTTGCTGCGCCTGTGGCGCTCCGTCACCATTCACGGCGCACCCGGCGACTGGGTGTTCGCCTCACCTTACACCAAGGGCAATCGGCCGTTCTGGCCAGCGCAATTGATGAAGACGCACATCAAGCCGGTCGCCTTGGAGCTTGGTCTTCCCAACATCGGCTGGCACAGCTTCCGACACACGGTGAGCGCCTGGGGCAAGGAGGCGGGTCTCGAACTGGAGGAGGTCAAAACTCTTCTGCGGCACGAGAACCTCGCTACCACATCCGAGGTCTACGGCGATCTTGGGATGGAAGCCAAGCGGCGGATTCAGCAGCAGCTAGTGAACTTCGTCAAACAGCAGGCCACACGCATTCAATAGGGGCCTGTACCCACCTAGTAAACTTATGTGACCCTTATCTGACCCAGATGCTTTTTGCGGATTTGCTGCAAGTCCAAGAAAAGAATGGCTCCTCAGGTAGGACTCGAACCTACAACCCTCCGGTTAACAGCCGGATGCTCTGCCATTGAGCTACTGAGGAGTATCGGTGCGCTGCGAACCGCGCTGGCAAATTGTACTTGTATTGTAGCGGCCGGTACGGATTGCGTCAAAGCCGTAAGCCTCCGGCACGCAGGATCTCGTTCCAATTCGGCGCAACGTCATTATGGTCCCACGCTTGACGCTCGACCGCGTCTGGCCCGCCTGCGGCAAAGCTGCTACGCTCTTGCTGACAAGCGTCGCACGCCTAGATCGCCGAACGCGCGGCACCACACATTGTCATGGCCTTTAACGTTTTCTCGCACCTCTCGCTCACGGCATTGGGCCCCGCAATCCTGCTGATCTCGACTGCAGGGGCGCAGAATCGCAACTCTGGCACTGCTTCGACGATGAACATTCCCAAGCCGCCCGCAACCCAGCAGCAGCCTGTTACCGACGACTACTTCGGCCACAAGATTGTCGATCCTTATCGCTGGCTGGAAGACGGCAGCTCTCCCCAGACGCAGCAGTGGGTCGCGGAACAGTTGGCCTACACGCGCCGCATTCTCGACAAACTGCGTGGCCGCCAGCAGTTGCATGATCGCATTGAGCACTTGCTCGAGATCGGCAATCTGGGCGACACCCAAGTCGGCGGCGACTATTACTTTCACACTCGTCGCGACGGTAAGCAGAACCAGCCCGTGCTCTACGTGCGCAAAGGCGTCGACGGTCACGACGAAATCCTGGTCGATGCCAACCAACTCTCCAAGGACGGTACGGACGCACTCGACTGGTGGTACGTTTCGCACGACGGCAAGTTCGTCGCATACGGCATCTCGGAGAGCGGCTCGGAGATGAGCACGCTGCACATCATTGAGACCGCAACCCACACGCTGCTGCCCGACACGATTGCGCGCACCCGCGCGGCGAGCCTGGCGTGGAAGCCCGACGACAGCGGCTTTTACTACACGCGATATCCCAAACCGGGCGACGTCGCTGCCGGCCAGGAGATGTACAACCGGCATGTCTTTTATCATGCGCTGGGCGGCGATGCGGCAAGTGATCCGCTCATCTTCGGCCAAGGCCGCGATGCGCAGGACTGGCCCAACGTCGCATTGTCGAATGATGGCCGTTGGCTCAGCATCATGGTCGAACAAGGCTGGACCAAGAACGAGGTCTATCTCAAGGATGTGCGGACGAACCAGTCGCCGATGCGCATCACGACCGGCAGAGACTTCCTCTATTACGCCCAACCTTACAATGGCGACCTCTACATCCTGACCAACGAGGACGGGCCGCGCTATCGCGTCTTTAAGACCCTGGTGACAATGCCTTCGCGCGAGAACTGGCGCGAGATCATTCCGCAATCCGACGCCGTTCTTACCTCGCTGCAAATCATTGGCGGACAACTCTTCGCCCGCTACGAGCTGAACGCGCACTCGCTGCTCAAGCGCTTCGACACTGACGGCAAGCCGCTGGGCGAGGTGCAACTGCCGACGCTGGGCACCATCTCCTCTATCGGCGGCGAGTACGACAGTCCCAGCGCGTTCTATCTTTTCTCTTCCTTTACCGTTCCGACGACGATCTACCGCTTCGATATTCATTCGGCGAAGAATACGGTGTGGGACTCCGTCGAGACCGGCATCGATACCAGCAAGTATGAGACGAGGCAGGTCTGGTACACCTCGAAAGATGGCACCCGGGTTCCCATGTTTCTGGTGATGCGCAAAGGCCTCAAGCTCACCGGACACAATCCTGCGCTGCTCACCGCTTATGGCGGCTTCAACGTCAGCTTGACGCCTGAATTCAACAAGGTGCTGTTTCCCTGGCTCGATCGCGATGGCATTTTCGCCATGGCGAACCTGCGCGGCGGCAGCGAGTTTGGGGAAGACTGGCATCGCGCGGGCATGATGGACAAAAAGCAGAATGTCTTCGACGACTTCTTTGCCGCAGCCGAGTATCTGCAGAAAGAAGGCTACACCGACCAGGACCACCTGGCCATTCGCGGCGGCAGCAATGGCGGACTGCTGATGGGAGCGGCGCTGACGCAAAGGCCCGAGCTGTTTCGCGCGGTCATCTGTCAGGTGCCGCTGCTCGACATGCTGCGCTATCAAGACTTCCAGATCGCCAAGCTGTGGATTCCGGAGTACGGATCGTCCGAAGATTCGAAGCAGTTCGCGTGGCTCTACGCCTACTCGCCGTATCATCACGTGAAAGCTGGAACCGCTTATCCCGCGGTGCTGTTCATGACCGCTGACAGCGACACTCGCGTCGATCCCATGCACGCCAAGAAGATGACGGCTGAATTGCAGGCGGCGAACGGCGGGACAAATCCGATTCTGCTGCGCATTGAACCCAAAGCCGGACACGGAGCAGGCAAGCCTATTTCCAAACTGGTGGAAGAATGGACCGACATCTATTCCTTCCTCTTCTGGCAACTGGGGATGGAGTAAAAGAGAGCAATTAGCAATTAGCGACTGGCAACTAGCCACTAGCGCCCTGAGTTACAAGTCTCTTGCATATATTTGTCATCCCGAGCGAGCACTTCAGTTCGCGGGCAACAATCTGCCGTTCCGATTCGAACCCGGCGATTACGCATTCCAGCAACATCCCGTGGCCGCCGCGTCGCAGTGACCATAGGTTGACCGGTTGGTCGTGCGTTTCTCGATTAGCTCCCGATAACGCCTTGATAACCTTGGCCATCTGGGGTCTTCAACGCCAAGTCGAATTATGCGCTTTTCCCCCCACAAGGTGAGACAATAGGAGCATGACTTATTACCAAGTTGAATTTCAGGCGGGGCCTTCGAGCCGGCTTGTGCCGAAGCGCTTCCGTACCGAAGAAAAGGCGAAGAACCACGCCAAGAAAGTGCTGGGCATCGCCGACGATAGCGGCCTGGAATCGCGCGCGACTATTCTTCCGGTGAGCAGCAGCCGGACCGAACTTCCATGACCTGCCCGAACTGCAAGGGGGAACTGTCGCGGGTTTGGCAGCCGCAGCGGGCTGCCAGTGCGCTGGCAATCGCACATGTGCAGTGGAGCTGCAGCACTTGCGGCGACTCCTTCAGCAGCAAGCAGTTGCGACCCGGACCCAAGCGCCAGCCGAAGGCCGGGCCCCTGCAGGCCGAGATCCTCTGACGGTGCAAGGTGGAGCGGCCGCAACCCAGTTAGGGAAACTCGGAGCTGCACTTCCTATCTGAAGTGTGACTGACCCCGCTCACGCGAAACTGTCACGGAACTCACATTTTGGGTTGCGCCAGCAATGCGCCTCAAAGTGCACACCAGCCGCTCCAGT
>Ga0302320_10000527_pt1 | contig 92139 bp, 88 predicted proteins | sample Bog_T0_3_FD_202130 | JGI IMG/M metagenome (GOLD analysis project Ga0302320, IMG submission 202130) | Peat permafrost microbial communities from Stordalen Mire near Abisko, Sweden - Bog_T0_3 | ecosystem: Environmental > Terrestrial > Soil > Wetlands > Peat | place: Sweden: Abisko, Stordalen Mire...
TCCAGACGATCGAGTTCAAAAAACCTTCAAAACACTCGCCAGCCCCTATCGCCTGAATATACCTGGCCGCAGGGATGAACCGTTTCCCTCCGGCATCGGTCTATTGTGTTGGAGGCTTTTAAGTTGAAACCAATAAAGTTCTGGAAAACACCGCAGCGCTGGGGGCTCACGGCTGTGTGTGCAATCGCCCTCTTTGGAGGGCTCGCCGTAGCCCGCGAAACCTTCGAGGCCGGTCACATTGACCTCAAACTGGCGGATGCCAACGAAGGCCCCAGCCGCCTCACCATGGCCCCGGCCGCGAAGCGCGCCATGCCGTCCGTCGTGAAGATCTCGGCCTCGAAAATGGTGAAAACGCAGGCATCTGCCGGCGATGAAGAGCTCGATCCTCTCTTCCGCCAATTCTTCGATAACGGTCGCGGTCCCGGAAGCTCCGGCGAGGTCCCTGGACAGGGTCGCCGCCACAATCAGCAGCCGGAGCAGCATCGCGAAGGCGGCCTCGGTTCCGGCGTCATCATCAGCTCCAACGGCTACATCCTGACCAATAACCACGTCGTAGACAGCGCCACGGACGTACGCGTAACTCTCCCCGATCGCCGCGAATTCAAAGCCAAAGTGATCGGAACCGATCCCAAGACCGACGTCGCTCTCATCAAGATCGACGCCGCCGGATTGCCCGCCATCACCATCGGCGATTCCTCGAAACTCGAAATCGGTGACTCCGTGCTTGCCATCGGTAACCCCTATGGAGTCGGCCAGACCGTCACCATGGGAATCGTCAGCGCCACCCGCCGCAACAACCTCGGCATTGAAGACTATGAAGACTTCATTCAGACCGACGCCTCCATCAATCCCGGCAACTCCGGTGGAGCGCTCGTGAATGACCGCGGCGAACTCGTCGGCATCAACACCGCTATCCTCGCCCCCGGCTCCGGTGGCAATCAGGGCATCGGTTTTGCCGTACCCATTAACCTCGCCCGCAACGTGATGAATGAACTCGTCGCCGATGGACATGTCTCGCGCTCTTACCTCGGCGTGACCGTTCAGGAAGTGACTCCTTCTATCGCCAAAGCCATGGGATTGAAAGAAATCGGCGGCGCGCTGGTCAGCAACGTTTCGCCCAATAGCCCCGCGCAGAAAGTAGGCCTGCAGACAGGCGACGTAATCCTCGCCATGAATAATGTGCCGATCGTCGAAAGCAACGAGCTCCGCATGAGTGTCTCTCTCATGAAGCCCGATCAAACCGTCAAGCTGAAGATCGTGCGCAACGGTCAGGAGCAGGAAATTCCTCTGGTACTCGGACTGATGCCGGAAGAAAAGATGGCCCGCGCCAATGCTCCCGACGACCAGGCCGCTCCCGACAGCAGTGAGTCGGCCTCCGCGAATGGCGTGTCGGTTGCCAATCTCGATTCCGACACGGCGAAGCAGTTGAACCTGCCCGCCGGTACCAAAGGTGTGGTTGTGACGAAGGTGGATCCGGAAAGCCAGGCGGCCTCCGCCGGGTTGAAGGAAGGCGATGTGATTCAGGAAGTGAATCGCCAGCCTGTTTCGAATACCCACGACTTCCAGCAGGCCGCTCACAAAAATCAGGGCGACCAGTTACTCCTGGTAAATCGCGGCGGTAACCGACTCTTCATCGCTGCTTAATTACTTCTTGTAAGGTTGCCGGTTGTTCTCGAAACCGGTGAAAACTCCGGCCGTCTCCTGCGCTATCAGCAGGGCGGCCGGAGTTTTTTTCCGCATTTACGCGCATGTACACTGACAAACGAATGTCACGCATGCTCGAGGAAATCCGCCGGCAGCCCGAAGCTCTGGCGCGCACGTTGGCCGCCGAAATTCGCCACATCGAGAAGTTCCGTACTTTGCTCTCGCGCAAGCGTCCCCGCCTCGTCGTTCTGGTCGCCCGCGGCACCTCCGACAACGCCGCTCAGTTCGGCCGTTACCTCATCGAGATCACTACGGGTATCCCCGTTTCGTTGGCCGCGCCGTCTGTTCACACCGTGTATGGCGCGCGCATGAATTACAAAGACGTGCTGGTGGTCGCGCTGTCTCAATCCGGAGAATCGACCGACACCAATACCGTACTTGAGCAGGCCCGCAAAGTGGGCGCCGTAACCGTCGGTATCACCAATGAGCGCCAGAGCAGTCTCGCTTCTGCCGCCGAACATGTCTTCCTCGTTCGTGCCGGTCGCGAGCGCAGCGTTGCGGCTACCAAGACCTACACCGGCCAACTCCTGATGCTATATCTGCTGGCCTACGCGCTCGGTGCCAAAATTCGCCTGGCCGATCTCGAAGCCATTCCCGATCTTGCCGCCAACGCCCTGACTCTTGAGACTGAAGTAGCCGCCATGGCCGAACGTTATCGTTTCATGCACCACGCTGTAGTCGTGGGACGCGGCCTCAACTACGCCAATGCTTTCGAATTTGCTCTCAAGCTGATGGAGACGTCTTACATCGTCGCCGAGCGCTTCTCTCCGGCTGATTTTCTGCACGGGCCCATCGCTATGGTCGAGCCCAACTTCCCGGCTTTTCTTTTTGCGCCTTCCGGCCCCATCTGGCCGTCGATTCTGGAAGTCCTCTCGCGCCTTCAGTCGATGAAAGCGGAAAGCGTGGTCATCACCGATCGCCGTAATCCCGAAGCGGCCAACCAGGGCGCCCGCGTGATTTCCATTCCCGCCCGCATTGCGGAACTCTATACGCCGATCCCCTATGCGATTCCCGGCCAACTCTTCGCCGCCGCCCTGGCTCGCGAGAAGAACCTGAATCCGGACCGCCCTCGCTCCCTCACCAAAGTGACCCGCAACCTCTGAGCCCCTGTTGTCCTTCACGCCGATTTGCCTTTTCCGAACCGCGAGTGTGAACGAGCGGCGATCGATACTTCAGATACAGCAGCCTTTTACTGCTTACCCGGAGCGACCAACCCCACCGTCCGCCCCGCGAATCCAGCCGCGTCGAAGTAAACGTTCGACCCCACTTTCTGCAGATTCAGAATCGTGGTCAGCCCGTTCTCCGCCGGCACTGACACCACCGTTTCGCGCTCCGCCTTCACCGGATCTCCGCCCTTCAGGCTCTCCGTAATCACGCGCCCTTTCAACTTGCCCCGGCTGCTCAGCGATATACCCAGCAACCGTGCCAGCGTCGGCGCGATATCGGCATTACTGATCGGCGCTTCATCGTTAAAGCCGGCTTTAAAATCCGGCCCAATCGCCGCCATGAAATTGAACGTCTCCGCGCGGCTGAATCCGCCGTGATTGCCCTGTCCCTTCCGCATCCCTGTGTCCGAAATAGCGGACGTGCAGAGAAGGGGGTTCCCGCAAGTTCCTGCGAACGAGCGGAAGCTGACCACAATCGCCGGTGCTGGAGTCAGAGCCGTTCCCACCAGATTGATCCGGCTCATCGGCAGCGTCCCCGGAATCGCCCCCATCGCATCGTTCACGAAAATGCCACTCACATAGTCTTCCGTCAACAGCACTTTTACGACGTCGCCCGCCACCCTCTTCGCGTCCGCCTGTGGCAGATAAATCAGATCGGATCCGCCATTCGACGCCACTACGACTTCCGGCTTGCTCGGATCGGGACCCAGCAATCCACTGCCGCCTGACGGTGTTCCGCCGCGCGCATAATCCACCGGTCGCAGAGAACCCTCCGGATCGAACATCGGCATATGTCCCAGTCCGTTCGCCAGATCCACCGCCAGAAACCCCGACGGCAGTTCGCCCCCGCCGCCGTTGTTAGCCGCCGCTCCACCCCGGCCGCCTCTTCCGCCACCGCCGGCTGCAGCCGCCCCAGCGCCACCCGCCCGCGCTGCCGTAGTCGTACTCGTCATGCTGTCCTTGGCGACTGTGACAAAACCATGGTCAGCCGTAACAAAAATATCTGTCTTGTCGTCGAGCCCCAGCCCATGCACCGCCTCCAGCAGCATGGCCAGCGTGTCATCGGCATTGCGGACTCCCGCCCGCCCAGTCGGACCGTTGATGCCAGGTTCGGCCAGCCCGGCGCTTTCCCTGGAACTATGCTGTGAAATATCCGGATCCCGCGACCAGAAAACCAGAAAAAAAGGTTTTCCGGAATTCGACAGCCGCGGCAAAACAACTTTCGAGACCAGATTCGCCAGATAGAACTCCTGCTCGATATCCGGCGTCGTACCGTCGGGCGTTCTCAGCGCAATCCCGTTCGTCCTCATGGCTTCCAGTAAATCGGGCGGCACCGGCAGTCCGCCGTCTTTTCCGAACGAATCGTCGATCACGATGCTCACCGCCCGGCTCGCCGCATCCTGACCCGCCGCGTCCTGAATCATGGCGGGTCCCACCTTGCCCACCACCGCCGTCGCCAGCCCGGCCTTCCGCGCCGCCGCAACCAGCGATTGTTCGTTCAGATAGTTGCCTTCATAGTGCTGGTTCAACTCGCCCAGCACCGCATCGTTCTCGAGAAATGTCAGGGGCGCTCCGCCGTGCGCCCAAAGGGGAAATCCAAAGTACAGCGTATTCCCAAAATCGCCCGTGTCCCCCAGATAATGGCCCGTCGCGATCGCCGAAGCGTTCGCTGTAGTCACCGTCGGATAGAGCGAATGGCTGTTGCTGAATTCGACTCCCGTCTTCCTCAACTTCGCCATCGTCGGCGCCGATTCCGGTGTCACGCTCACCGCGCGCAGCCCATCGGAAATAAACAGAATCACGTTATGCGAAGCTCCCGAAGGCGCGGCCTGTGACCACGCGTTCGGCAGCAGAACTGTCGCAATCAGAACCACTCCAGCGCCCACTCGGGCCGCGGACGCAAGCTGCGCAAATCTCATGTTGTTCCAGAATACCCGTTCCCGGTCAGCCCATACTCGCCGCCTCAGCTCCAAAAACATTTTCGCGCTACCATGTTCTTGTGGAATTGGTTGGTATGTCCTGTGGGTATTCTGTGTACGGGCCAACTCTTCGCTCCCTGTTCTCAACGGCCTCCGCACCGTTCTCCTGCGCCCCCGTTTTTTGTCTTGATCTCCACAGGCCGGGGGCGCTAACTTGAGTTCCGCCCCCATGTCCACGAAAGCTGCCGGCGAGCTGGCCCTGCAAAAGGGCATGCCCGTCAATCTCGATGCCGAACGCTTTGTCCTCGGTTCGATTCTCCTTGACGACGCACGCTTCCTTGATGTAGCGGGTTTGCTTTCCGGTGAAGATTTCGCCCTCGAGAAACACCGCCGCATTTTCGTCCGCATGACGGAACTGCATGAGCGCAACGAAAAGATCGATCGCGTCACCCTCGCCAATGAGCTCCTGAAATATAACGAGCTCGAATCGGTCGACGGTCTCACTTACCTCGTCTCTCTCGACGACGGTCTCCCGCAGATTTCCAATCTCGAAAGTTACATCCGCATCATCCGCGATAAAGCCACTCTGCGCCGCATTGCCATGTCCGCGCAGCACCTGATGAATCGCGCGCTCATGGCTGAAGAAGACCCGGCCGAAATCCTCGCCGGCGCCGAAGAGTCCCTCCTGCGCCTCGGTGAGTCGCGTCAGCAGCGCGGCCTCTCCACTCCGCTCGATGTCATCCGTAATTACGAGGGCGGCCTCAACGCTTTTCTCGATCCTTCCAGGCGTTTAAAGGGCTCCTCCACCGGCTTCACCAAACTGGATGAAATGACCGGCGGCTTGCACCCCGGCGAATTGTTCGTCCTCGCCGCTCGCCCTTCCATGGGCAAAACGGCGCTGGCCCTCAACATCTGCTGGCACGTGGCCGCCCGCCTCCTCCAGCCCGTCGCCATCTTCTCTCTCGAAATGTCGCAGGAGTCTCTGCTCACTCGTATGTTGTGCGCCGCGGCCCGCGTCGATTCCCAGAAGTTCCGCGCCGGTTACCTCAATGAGAAGGAACGCCAGCAGCTTCGCGCCGCCGCCAATCAAATGGTCGAAGCCCCCATCTTCATCGACGATACTTCCGGCATCAACCTGCTCGACATGCATGCCAAGCTGCGCCGCCTTCAGCAGTCGGGACAAAAGCTCGGCCTCGTCATAGTCGATTACCTGCAGCTCATGAGCATCAAGGGCCGCACCGAAAACCGTAACCAGGAAGTCAGTCAGCTCTCGCGCGGTATGAAGCTTATGGCCAAGGAACTCGGCTGCCCCTTCCTCGTCCTCTCCCAGCTCAGCCGCGCTCCCGAAACCCGGCAGGGCGACCATCGTCCTCAACTCAGCGATCTTCGTGAATCCGGTTCCATCGAGCAGGATGCCGATCTCGTCGGCTTCATCTTCCGCGAAGAAGTCTACAAGCGCGACCGCGATGACCTCCGCGGTCTGGCCGAACTCATCCTCGCCAAACAGCGCAACGGCCCCACCGGCAAAATCGACCTCGTCTTCATCCACTCCATGACGAAGTTCGAGAACCGCGCCGAGGATCTGGGCGATCTCCCGCCCGACTAGTAAACGACTAAGGTGGCCCAGGCCTTCAGCCGGCCTATTTCAGGTTCTTGATATCGGGATAACTCACCAGGTACTGCCGCCGCTGATCCATGAACGTCTTGATGCTCATGCTGGTCGGATCCTGCATGCCGTTGCCATAATCCGTCAGATCCATAGTCAGGCTCTTATCGAAGTCCTGATTCGTATACAGCTTCCGTGTATCAGCATGCACGTCCGCCGCGATCAGGTCATGCGCCTGCTGAAAGATCGGCGCCATCTTTGCCCAGTCGAGCTGAGTATTCGCAATCTCTTTCAGATGCCGCAAGTATCGTTCCCGCAACGAAGGAACTTTCAGCAATCGGTATAGCAGCGCTTTCTCCGGATCTTCCGCGCCCGCAAACGGATCGAGGTCCGCCTTCTCGCTGCCCCATCCCCCCATATATTCGGGATTTTGCAGCGTCTCATTGGCATCGTTGCCGAACACGTGGAACTTCCCCGTCGAGTCTTCGTAGAGGCTGTAGTCGCTGGCCCGTACCCAATACCCATCGTTGTTGATCATGGCCTTGTCCATCGCCAGGAACTTCAGCGCGCCGTCGATGTCGAGAATATTATTCAGCGCCGCTTCCAGTTGCTCCGGCGGCGTCTGATTCAGAACCTTGCATAAGTGAATCAGATCGTTCCATGACTGGGCCTTGTCTTTGGTCTTGATCTCATACAAAGCCTTGTAAGTCTCGACGTTATCGCCCATATAGCGCAGTCCCGTTCGCGAGCCCGGCCGTCCCGGAGTTTTCCAGCGCGCGCCCTTGTTATCGCCGAAGAACTCCTTGGTCATGTCGCTGTTGAACTGCTCCTGATTCGCGTAAATTCCCCAACTCTCTCCATTGATCACCACTCGCACAAAGTTCGTTTTAGGCGCCGCCGTGTATTGCATCGTCAGCGCGTGATACATCACGCTGCGCATGAACGAAGGGTCCTGATTCGCATTCAGAAAATTCAGCGATCGATAGCCATACAGCCTCTGATCGCTGTGAACCATGTTCATCGAGAGATCGAGCGAACGCTTGCGCCCCGTCGCCACCCAGCTATACGACGTGTTTCCCCGGAAGTGCACACCGGCATCCGGATACACCTTGCCGTCCACCGTCACCTTGGCTGGAATATCCACGTCCGTGCGATAGAAATCCTCCATCTCGCGTTCCCAGTCCGCATCTTCGAACTCGATGAAGATCGTGCGCAGCGTCTTCATGTCGTAGAGCGGTTCGGTCGAGTATTTCTTCACCTCCGCCGGCGTCAGGTGCGGACCCGCCTTAATCAGGCCTGAGGAACTCGATGAGAATCGCCGTCCCATGCCTCGTCGCGGAATTGTCTTCGCGTATTCACGCGCTTCCTTGCGCTCGGCCGCGTTCAGATAGCCCTTGCCGTCTTTGTCGAACATCTCGACAATGTCCGTCTTACGGCCGTTCGGTCCAAAGCCGCCAAACCCGCCGCCGAACTGCGCTGGCAGCGATGCCGCAGCCATCAGCGTAATCGCAATTCCTTTTAGCAGTGGCTTCATGTTGAACCTGACCAGTGGCTTCATGTTGACCTCTTTATCGTCTAAGCCGCTTTCCCCAGCGCCTGAATACGCGGCGCGGCCAACCGGTATTTGGAAATCGATGCCGGTTCCAGATTGAACTCCTTCACCAGCGACTCGAACACAGCCGGCATCGCCTCATAGAACTTCAGTTCCAGAATATTGTTGCCGTTCACTATGTCGAAACTCTCGCCCGTGCCGCCGAACCCATACTCAACCGCGGGTATCGCGCGGACTTCGTCGTCGATCGTCAGACGCACCCGGCCGTTTTCGCTTTTTCCCACCAGCGCCGTCCGCACATAGTTAATATGACAAGCCGGCTGCAGCCGCCGCAGCAACAAACGGCGATGGAACCAGTAGCCGTCCCATCCCCCCGCCGCCTTCTCGCGAGTCAGGTTCTCCAGTTGTCCCATCGGGACCACCGTGCGCCGCTTGATCACCACCGCCGTGGTGCGCAGTTTCCGTTCCAGAAATAACGTGTCCGCCAGCCCGTAGCGCCGGATCCGATATTTGCACCGCCCAAAAGATCCCGTGCGTTGCAAGACATCGAAGTCCTCCGTATCCAGATAAAGGCTCGATGTCCGATACGTATCTCCCACCGCTTCCGCCGCATCCGGATCCGGTTTGAATCGCTTGCGCGCCCACTCGCGGATCGCATTCGCGCGCGCTTTATCGATGACGTATTTAACTTCGGAAGCGAAACTTCGATACTCCGAGACGCTCGGACAGCTTGAGGTATTTCGCATATGGCAGATAAGAGCCGCAGACAAGGGCCACAGGTTACGACCCTGTCATAACGAGCCACGCCCAGTCATTTGACGGCCAGCATACCACCGTTTTCCGTCACTCGACTGTCACGAATTGTGAAATGGCTCCCACTCGCCCCTCCAGTTCGGTCCGTGCCGCGGCCCACGGTGCGGCGAATTTGCTGACCCACCGGTCAAAGATTGTCTGATTCGAACGCTTACCGGATCAGTTGATATGCCTTCAGGTGTCTCATCAGGTTCACCAGATTGATCGGCTTGATCAGATACGCATCGCTGAAATCCTCGAAGCACTGGATCATTTCTTTCATGTCGTCGACGCCCGTCATAATTATGATTTTCGCGCCGTCCTTAGGAGAAAGGCCGCTCGCCGCTTCAATCGCGCGCACCTGGCGGACAGCCTCGCGGCCGTCCATTTCGGGCATCGTCAGATCCATGCAGATCAGGTCGTATTTCTGGCCGCGCTGAGAAGTAGACTGAAAAGCCTCCACGGCTTCTCTGCCGTTTACCGCGACCTCGCATTCTCCATAACGCGAAAGAAATTTTTTCAACAAAAGACGGCTCGACAGATCGTCTTCCACGGCCAGCATTCGCAGTTTCAATCCCCCTTCGAACACGCCGTCGACGCGCGCCGCACCGCGCCTTTCGACAGGAGGAGGTACATTGTGTTGCAGCCGCTCGAGCGCGTTCATGATTCGTTCCGTATCGGCCTGGTTACTCTTTCCCGAATTCTCGACCAGTTCGCCCAGTCGGTCGGTCGCTTGCAGCAGGATACCCACTCGATACAGTTGCGGATTGGTTCTTTGTGAATGCATCAGTGCCAGCACGTTCTCCATTTGTTGCGCCAGTTCGCCGATCTTCACCAGACCGAAAAACTGCGCCCCTCTCACCGCATGCACCGCCCGGAATATTCGACTCAGCAATCCTTCTCTGTCGAGATCCTCTCCGCCCTTCGAGATCGCCGTCAGGTCGCTCCGGATAGAAGATACATGCCCGCAGTATTGTGCCAGGTAATCCTGCGCCAGCCCATTGTCGGCGGTCGCGTGTAGCCCCCCATCTAATACCGGCGGAGTCATCGGGCCACTACCCACCCAGCCAGTTCCACACTGTTCCGGAACCGCTCGAATTCATCTTCGGCGTGCGGCAGAATCTCCTCGCACTCGACCAGTTCTCCGGCCCGTCCTGCCTTCTCCATCGACAGCGCCAGCGCCTGGAGACTCTCAGCCCCCACCGTTGCCGCGGCCCCCTTCAGCGTGTGCGCCTGAGATCGCACGCCGCTGGCATCCGCTCCGCTGAGCCGTTCGCGCAGAAACCTCAATTGCGCTGGAGCATCTTCGAGAAATCCCTTAAGAACCACGCCCGCCAGTTCCTGGTCACCCATCAGCCGGCTCATCAGCTCGTCTTCGTTAAATACCTTGCGCCCCAGTCCTCCGGCAACAGAATTTGCTGCATTCCTCGATCCCACCGCGAGCCATTCAGTGATCAGACTCCCCAGCCTTATCGCATCCACGGGTTTCGCAATATAATCGCTCATTCCCTCGCGCAGACACCTGTCGTGATCTGTCGCCATCGCGTCCGCTGTAACCGCAATGATGGGTATGTCGGGATGATTCGACTGGCGGATCTGCCGTGTCGCCTCGTAGCCGTCCATAACAGGCATTTCGCCGTCCATCAACACCAGATCGTAGTGTCCCTGCCGGACTGCCTCCACCGCTTCCGCGCCATTCACCACCGCGTCGGCCTGGTAACCCAGCTTTTCCAATTGCGCCATCACCACAAAACGATTCACCGCATTGTCTTCTGCCACCAGGATTCGCGCCGTTCGCGCCATTCCCGTTTTTTCGACTTCGGCGGAAACTCCGGCGGCCTTGCCCTCGTTCGCGACTTCGGACTGGCTGTTCGACGCCTCACCGAAACAACCCGTAAACCAGAATTTAGAACCCAGACCCGCCTCGCTCTCGACACCGATAGCCCCTCCCATCAACTCCACCAGTTGCCTTGAAATAGCCAGGCCCAGACCTGTCCCACCGTACTTGCGCGTTGTCGACCCGTCCGCCTGACTGAAGGGAGAAAATAGGGCGCCGATCTGGTCCGCGCGTAGGCCGATTCCCGTGTCTGTGACCGTGAAACGAACCGTCATCCGGTCATTTGTCCGTCCATCGAGTGCCGCTTCCAGACTTATCTCGCCGTGCTCCGTAAATTTGATTGCGTTGGCGCAGAGATTGTTCAATATCTGTCGGAGTCGGTGGGCATCGCCTCGCAGCAGCTTTGGAATTTGTTTGGCCAGTCTCGATTCAATACGTAATCCCTTCGCATTTGCCTTCACCCGCAGCGGCGCGATCACCGCTTCTACAGTCCGCACGAGGTCGAAATCGAGATGCTCCAATACCACCTTTCCTGCTTCAATCTTCGAAAGGTCGAGCACGTCGTCAATCAACGCCAGCAGTGTTTCGCCGCTACTTTCAACCACTCGCGCGAATCGTTCCTGCTTCGGCGTGAGTTCGGTTCCGAGAAGCAGTTGAATCATGCCGATCACTCCATTCATCGGCGTGCGAATTTCGTGGCTCATGTTGGCCAGAAAACGGCTCTTGGCCCGATTGGCCGCGTCTGCGCCTTCGCGCGCCTCAATCAGTTCGGCCTCGTAACGTTTCTGCGCAGTGATTTCCTCCGCGATTCCCACCACGCGCACCAATTTCCCGGCCGCATCCCGAATGGGGAACGCCCGGTCACGGATCCACTTCTCCACGCCGCCCGGTGTTCGGATCCGGTATTCCGAATCGATCGGTTCGCCCTTTAATTGCCTTGCGAAAAGCTGACGCGCCTGCTCCAGATCGTCCGGATGAAGGGTTTCTGCCCAACCCATCGGATCCTGGTAAGCGCTTGCGCAACTCCGGCCCCAGACCTGTTCGTATGCCGGGCTGACATAGAGGGTCTCCTCACCTGACGGCGGCATGATCCAGAAAACCTCATGGATGTTTTCCGCCAGCTGCCGAAACTTCTCCTCGCTGCTCTGCAAAGCCAGTTCGGCCTTCTTACGCTCCGTTATATCGCGCACGAACACCGCGTGCCCCAGCAGATGGTCGTCTTCCGCACTCGACAGGCTGGTCAAGTACCGCTCGATGATTCTCCCATCCTTCAATTCAATCTCGCAGCGATCGTTCGCGGTCGGATCGCCATGAAGCTCCTGAACCCGTCTCCCAAAATCATCGGGATCTTTTACCCGATCGCGGGCTGCTGACAAAATATTCGATGAACTGTCGCCAGTGGCGGAAATCGGGAGATTGTCAGGAATAGTGTCCACCGGAATCTGCCAGACATCGAGGAACCTTTTGTTGTGTGAAACGATCAGACCCTCGGTATTCACTACCAGAATTCCATCCAGCGATACCTCCTGTATGGCGCGAATCAGCGAATGTTGAAACTGCAGTTTCTGTTCGTTCTGCTTCCGATCCGTAATGTCCGGACTCAGCCCCACGTGTCCCAGAAATTCACCAGTCGCCGAGAGACGCGGTTCCGCATAAGAGGCAATCCACCTCCACTCCCCATCGGCCCGGCGGACTCGCACTTCGGCGCAGAATCGAGACTGCTCCCCTATCGCGCGCTGGAATGACGCGATATATTCCGGTCCATCGTCCGGATGCAGCGTCAGCTGCCACTTGTCTCCCTCCACCCGTTCGAAATCAGTGTTCAGCATTTCCCGGTATGCCCGGTTGATGAATTGATTTCCCCCCTTTGCGTCGGTAACCCACATCGCCGCGGGACAGCCGTCTGCCATGATCCGAAAGCGCTCTTCGCTCTCGCGCAATGCATTCTCTGTCTGCTTGCGCACTTCAATGTCGCGCAGAATCAGGGTAATCGCCACCACTTTACCGGCCTGATTTTTGATTGGGGACGCCGTAACCGACACCGCGAAGATCCGTCCGTCTCTGCGCCGGCAAACACTGTCATATTGAGGAACCGAATTGCCCTGTAGTATCCGCTCTGTAAAAGCAGGCAGCAGCGCAACACGTTCCGGCGCCAGCAGCGCGCTGACAGCCATCCCGACCGCTTCACGCGCGGAATATCCGAAAATCCCTTCCGCCCCTTTGTTCCACGTGAGAATAATCCCATCCGGTGAGTAGGCGACGATGGCATCGTCCGAGCTTTCCACGATCGCGGCCAGAAAGCCCTGCGCTTCTTCGGCTGCCCGACGCTCGGTTACGTCGCGCTTCACTGCAATGTAGCTCTCGATTTCCCCGCTCGAGCCGCGTACGGGAGAGATGCGCATTTCTTCGAGGTAAAGCGTTCCGTCACGGCGTCGGTTTGTCAGCTCTCCCTGCCACACTCCGCCCGCCCGGATCGTCTTCCAAAGGTCTTCGTAAAAGGCTGGGGCCTGGTCCCCTGATTTTGATTTAAGGATGCATGTGGATTGCCCCACCGCTTCCTGGCTTGTGTAGCCAGTCATCGCGGTGAAAGCCGGGTTGACGAACCGGATTATGCCATCCGCATTGGTAATCACAATGGCATCCGCGGCCTGGTCTACCGCAGCCGCCAGTTCCTGCTGCTCGCATGACGCCGCTTCGCTATTCACTCACTGCCTATCGGCAGGGAGAGGGAATTTCTTGAGAGTCACCCGCGCTGGCGTCAGCCGGCTGGCGAGACTCGGTGTAGCGTAATCTCCCGCGCCGTTCGGAAACCCAGTCTCAGATAGAGTTCAATGGCATGCTGGTTCGCGCTCACCACATGGAGCCATGAGACCAGCCCAGCCCGCCTGTGATTGCGCGCCAGTTGTCCGATCAGATTCGCCGCATAGCCTTTTCCACGGTGAGCCGGATGCGTACAGATCCCGCTGATCTCGGGGTAGCCATCCAGCATCAGCCGCTCACCGCCCATCGCGATCAGTTCGCCTTCTACGCGCACCCCGTAATACGTCCCCATTTCACACGTCCGCGGACGAAAGAAGCCAGGGAACGCGATGTCCGTCAACGCCACCATTTCTGCCGAATTGGCGTCCGACAGCCGGGTCATCTCAACTGTTGATTCCGGCAGCGTCACCTCTCCGGACAGCACCATTTGCAGGCATGGAAGCGCTTGCTCAAAACGGAGTTCCGGCACCGGTGGAAAACTCTCCCCGGCGATCCAGACCGATTCCCCCGGCGCCAGCAGCGAGTGAAGATCGCGCAACGCCTGCTGGCATGGTTCCGCTACAGCCGCAATGGGAGCCACCGCCGCGGGATAACGGCACGCCGCCCCGGTTTCCAGGGCAAAGCGGCGATGCTTCGTATGCAGCGCATGCCACGCCGGATTCAGGAAGAGTTCCTCGGGCAGGTCGGTCATGCAAACTACGACGGACGACGCAGCAGGTGATGCTTGAGCCAGTGGCCCACGTCAGATCCGAACTCGGGCATGAGATTGGTCAGACCCGCCCCCGCCACGTTCGTTCCCCAGTTCACGACGCTTACCGCCGCTGTTCGGCTTCGCGGCGGATAATACACGTTCGATAAGGTTGCGCTCATGGCGCACCCAGCCACGTTAGCCCAGTTAAAGGTATCTACGCCTGAATCCGTCCGGGCAATTACGGCCCTACTGATCGCATGTCCGATGCGCGGCCACATCTTGTGCGAGGGGCCTTCGCGAACATAGCGCGTATCTTCGTGAAACGCCGACGCCAGCACGAAGTCCGCGAAGAAATTCTGGCTGATGTCATCGCCCGCCGTCGCTCCGAAGCGCTTAAGGAAAGCATCGTTCTTCCAGAAGTGCTTTCCGTAAAGCGGCGCCGACCGCGTCAACTGTGACGCTGTCGCATCCGGCACTACCGCAACCAGTAGCAAAGGGGTGAAAGTCTCGCTGACAAAGAAATTCCACTTCTCTGACACCGAAGGAGTCGCCGCCGCTGGAGCGGGAACAATCTGATTGTCCGGCGCCGGAGTGCCCTGCGCACAAGCCAAAGGAAAGTAAAGAAAACCTATCAGAACTGATGCGTTCAGCCTCACCGTTGGTGTGAGTGGTCTTCCTAGTTGCTGTCGTCGCGACGCTTCAGCGTGGGACGGTCGTCCTGATCGGCGGTGGGAGCCTTCTCATCGCCGTTTGAATCGATCTGTCCGTTCGGATTGCGGCGCAATGTCGGCCGCCCGCCCGCATCTTTTGCTTTGTCGATCGTGCGTCGGTTATGCAGCGCCATCACCCGAGCCTTTACATCGCTGAACTCGCTGGTGCTGACCACATATTCGGGCTTCGACTTCAGCAATTCCTGAATGTTCTTCTGCGCCGCCTTGATTCGATCGTCGGTAGGAGGATGTGTCGAGAATACCTTCGACATAGTGCCCGGTTTGCGCTTTTCCTGCGATTGGATTTTCTCGAAGAAGTCGACAAAACAGGTTGGATCGTAGCCAGCCTTATACATATATTCAAGACCCAGCATGTCTGCCTGAGACTCGTAAGTGCGCGAGAAGGTGAGGAAGCCCATCGGAATCGCGAGGCCCGCACCCTGGCGGATCGCATAACCGGCCCATCCGCCGAGGAAAATCAGCGGAATGCTGCCGTAGTTTACAATTTCGCCTTTCGTCGCCTGGCAAGTGCCGTGCCGCGCAGCCACATGTGCGATCTCATGCGCCATCACGCCGGCCATTTCGGCTTCGTTGTCTGCGTTGATCAGGATGCCCGTGTTTACAAAGAAGAAGCCGCCTGGAAGAGCAAATGCATTGATCTCTTCGGAATCGATCACCTTGATGGTGAAGGGAACTTTAGCGTCCGAGTTACGCACCAGATTTTGTCCAATGCGGTTCACATACTCCGCAATGATCGGGTCGTCGACAATCTTGGCCTGACGCTCCACTTCCTGGGCCATTTGTTTGCCCAGGCCGATTTCTTTTTCGATGGAGTAGAAGTTTACCTTACAAGCAACATCGCGACTGCCGATCTCGTCGGGATCTTTTTTCTTGTCCTCAGCCAGCGCCATGCCGGCGAAGACGCTGGGCGCCAGAAGCGCGAAGACCGCCAGAGCCGCCGTACGCTTCCGCGGGCCTTCGAACCGTACCAGGCGTTTCATGACAATACTTCTCCTGTCTCTATCAGTATAGACCCGGGGTCAGCCAGGGGATTCGTTAAATCTACGTAAATCGCCCCGCAATGGTTTCTCCCGTACGTGCTTTCGCTCCTACAGCCGGATACAAATCTTGCCGAAGTGTGCTCCCGACTCGAGATAGTTCAGAGCCGCGGGAAATTCCTCGAACGAGAACGTCCGGTCGATCACCGGACGAAAGCCGGTCAGGGAGATGGCTCGATTCATGTCTTCGAACATGCTACGGGAACCCACAAAAATCCCCTGCAGCCTGATTCCATTCAGCAGAACCAGCCTCGGGTCGAACTCACCGCGTCCGGCCAACACACCAATCAGGGCTATATGCCCCCCTCGCTTGACCGCTTTCACGGAAACCGGCAGCGTTCCGGCGCCGCCAACTTCGACTATGTGATCGACACCCACCCCGCCGGTCAGGTCCCGGACCGGTTTATGCCATTCGGGCGTGGTGCGGTAATTAATGATTTCGTCTGCGCCCAGAGCCCGCAGTTTTTCCACTTTGCTCTCGCTTCCGGTGGTCGACAGGACGCGTGCTCCCGCCATTTTTGCGAAGCGGATGGCAAACGTGGAAACGCCTCCACTGCCGAGAGTTAGCACGGTTTGACCGGGCTTTACGCCACCCGACTCCACCAGCGCGTGCCAGGCCGTGACCGCCGCGCAAGGCAGGGTGGCTGCTTCCTCGAACGACAGATGCTCCGGGATGTGAACGAGGCCTTCCGCATTCAAAAGCACCTCCTCCGAGAGCATCCCGTCGATCGCGCCGCCCATAGCCGAACCGGCTTTGGCATCCGTTACGGCGCCTTCCAGCCATGTCTGCATGAAGATTCCAGCCACCCGGTCGCCCGGTTTCACCCGAGTCACTCCCGCGCCCACGGCGACCACTTCACCCGCACCATCCGACAAAGGGATGAGCGGCGGTTTGACGCTATTGCCGTATTGGCCCTTGAAAACTGCCAGATCGCGGAAATTGAGAGAACACACGTGTACCCGGATCAAGGCCTGGCCGTGACCTGGCGCCACTGTTGGAAGTTCAACAATCTTAAGGTTTTCGATTCCAAAACCGTCGGTGTAGCGCCACGCTTTCATGGGACTCTCCTCGCCAGCTCGATTGCTTCCCCGATGATATACTTGGGAGTCTCGCCGATATATTTATGCCGCTGAAATCCATCGCCGCGAATACCGGCACAGACAAGAAGATTTTCCTCCTGAAGCCGCGCGGTTTCTGCGCCGGCGTGGTCCGTGCGATTGACGTAGTCAAGATCGCGCTCGACCTTTATGGCCCCCCGGTCTATGTCCGCAAGGAGATCGTCCACAACAAACACGTAGTGGAGGAACTGCGCGCGCTCGGGGCAATTTTTGTCGAGGAACTCGAAGAAGTTCCGTCCGGCGGCCGGGCTATCTTCAGTGCCCACGGAGTGTCGCCGGAAGTCCGCCGTCAGGGAAAAGAGCGGAATCTGGCCATCATCGATGCCACTTGCCCGCTGGTAACCAAGGTGCACCTCGAAGCGGTGAAATTTGCCCGCGAAGGTTACACCATCGTTCTGATCGGCCACAAGAACCATGACGAAGTCATCGGAACTCTCGGGGAAGCGCCCACGAAGATGATGCTGGTGGAGTCGGTCGAGGATGTCGACCAGCTCGAAATTGCCGATCCCGCGCGGGTTGCCTACCTGACCCAAACTACTTTGAGTCTGGATGAAACCACGGACATTGTGAAACGTCTCGAAGAGAGATTCCCTATGATTCGCGGACCCAAATCTCAGGACATCTGCTACGCCACGGAAAATCGCCAGATGGCGGTAAAGGGCGTCTCCGAATTCTGCGAGATGATTCTGGTGGTTGGCTCGGCCAACAGCTCCAATTCCAAGCGTCTGGTCGAAGTGGGGCAGAACTATGGCGTTGACGCTCATCTGGTCAATGACTGGAGCGATGTCAACCCGGCCTGGCTCGAAGGCGTGCGCAATATCGGTGTCACCGCCGGCGCTTCCGCGCCCGAACACCTGGTGGAACAGATTGTTACCGCATTGAAGGAAAAGGGTTATAGCCAACTCGAAGAGGTAGAAATGGTGGAAGAGGATGTCCGCTTCTCCCTGCCTCCCGAACTGGCGGGAGCCGCCTCGTCGCAGCTTCATAGCATCAGCCCCCGGATCTGAACGAACTGATGAGTCCTACGCTCCACGTCAGCGATCTTCTGCTCACGGAAGCCCAGAAAAAAATCACCAGTGCCGCGGCGCATCTCATCGCGCTGCAGAACGAGGATGGTTACTGGTGCGCTCTGCTGACCGCGGATACCACCCTCGAATCCGACTACATCCTGCTGCAGCTCTGGATGCATCCGCCGGAGCAAGTGGATGGCAAATCCGGGGTGTGGACTCCCGCCGATCCCGGCCGGGTTCAGCGCGCGGCGGAACGGATTCTTTCGCGTCAGTTGCCTGATGGCGGATTCAATATTTACGTCGAAGGCCCCAGCGAAATCAGCGCCAGTGTGAAAGGCTATTTCGCTCTGAAACTGGCGGGCCTGGCGGTTTCCGACGCGCGCATGACGCGTCTGCGCGAGCGGATTCTGGCGCTCGGCGGATTGCAGGCGGCGAACAGCTACACCAAGGTCAACCTCAGCCTGTTCGGCCTTTACCCGCGTGACGGCACGCCCAGCATTCCCCCGGAGATTATGCTCCTGCCGGGGAAGCTGCTCTATCAGATGTCTTCCTGGACGCGGGCCATCGTGATTTCGCTGGCGATTGTTCATGCCCACGATCCGCAGCGGCCGGTGCCTGCTGGATTCACTCTCGACGAAATCATGGACCCGTCGCGCGGAACGGGTTTCCAGAATGAAGATACGTGGCTGAGCTGGCGCAAGACCTTTATCCAGTCCGATAAGATCCTCAAACTCTGGGATCGCTACAGCTTCGCGCGCATCCGGAAAGCCGCGCTGCGTAAATGCGAGCACTGGATCCTCGAGCGCATGAAACACGCCGACGGACTCGGGGCGATCTATCCGCCGATGCAGTATTCGATCATGGCGCTCGACGTTCTCGGTTATCCCCCGGATCATCCGCTGCGCATCGAGGCAGTGCGGCAGTTCGAAAACCTGATAGTCGACGACGGCCAGACGCTTTTCTTCCAACCCTGTTTTTCGCCCATCTGGGATACCGCAATTGCTGCCTACGCTCTCGGTGAAGCGGGTTATCCTTCGCCACTGCGCAAAGCCGCCGACTGGATTCTGTCGCGCGAGATTCGCCGCAAGGGCGACTGGTCGGTGAAGCGCCCTAACACCGAGCCTTCGGGCTGGGCCTTCGAATTCCAGAACGACTGGTACCCGGATATTGACGACACCGCCATGGTGATGCTGGCGCTGCCCCACATGCGCGCCGCGAACCACAAAGCCCAGACGGCGACCAGTGAACGTGCCATCGACTGGCTGCTCGCCATGCAATCGAGCGACGGCGGATGGGCTGCGTTCGATGTCGACAACAACTGGGAGATCCTCACCCATGTTCCGTTCGCCGACCACAACGCGATGCTGGACCCTACCTGCGCCGACATTACGGGGCGCACGCTGGAAGCTCTGGCTGCCAATGGATTCGACCGGAGCAACCTTGCATGCCGGCGCGCGATTGAATATCTGATCCGCACACAGGAATCCGACGGTAGTTGGTATGGACGCTGGGGCGTTGCCTACATTTACGGGACTTGCTTTGCTTTGCGCGGTCTGCGCGCCATGGAAGAAGACGACCATGAGCCGTGGATTCAGCGAGCCAATGAGTGGCTGCGTTCGGTGCAGAATGCCGATGGCGGATGGGGCGAAAGCTGCGCCAGCTACGACAACGACGTGTTCACAGCCGCGCGCAGTACCCCTTCGCAAACCTCCTGGGCGCTGATGGGCTTGATGGCCGGCGGCGACACCTACAGTTCGAGCGTGATCCACGGCATTGAGTATCTGGTTCGCACCCAGCAGCCAGACGGTTCCTGGGCTGAAGATCTGGCCACCGGCACCGGCTTCCCCAAAGTCTTCTATCTGAATTACCACTACTACCGGCTCTACTTCCCGCTGCTGGCGCTGGCAACATTCGTGAAGTTGCAGGGCATTCCGGTCGGCGCTTAACACGGCGGCGATTCGGGAATGAAGCCGACTCTTGTTACAGGCGCATCTGGTTTTGTCGGCTGGCATGTGGCGCGCCTGCTGAGCGAACGCGGACATAAAGTGCGGGCTTTGGTGCGGGCGACCAGCCAGATTCCGGAACTTGAAAAGCAGGGAAGAGTGGAGCGCGTTGTCGGTGATCTGCGCGATGCCGCCTCGCTGGAACGTGCCGTTGCCGGATGTGGCGCGGTTTTCCATGTGGCCGCCGACTACCGGCTCTGGTCGAAACATCCCGAGGAACTTTACGCTTCGAACGTGGACGGAACACGCAACATGCTCAGTGCCGCGAAAGCCGCCGGAGTCGACCGGTTTGTTTACACCAGCACGGTGGGCTGCATCGGTGTGCCCGCGGGCGGCGTCGGTGACGAGACCGTTTCGGTGAACCTCGATGAAATGGCTGGGGCGTATAAACGCTCGAAGTATCTGGCTGAAGTGGAGGCGCTCAAGGCCGCTAAAGATGGTTTCCCGGTGGTGATTGTGAACCCGACGGCCCCCATGGGCGATCACGATTTCAAGCCGACTCCGACGGGGCAGATCGTTCTCGATTTCCTGAAAGGCGCGATGCCGGCTTATATCGATACGGGTCTGAACGTCGTTCATGTGCAGGACGTCGCGATGGGTCATCTGCTGGCTTTCGAAAAGGGCGAAGTTGGTGCCCGCTACATTCTCGGTTCGGAAAACCTGACGCTCGGACAGATTCTGAAGACGCTGGCCGCGATCACAGGCCGCAAAGCGCCGGCTATCGAACTGCCTTACTTTGTCGCATGGACCGCAGGCGTGGTGACTACGGCGCTGGCTCACGTGACCGGCACTCCGCCGCGTGCTCCGCTCGAAGCCGTGCGGATGGCCAAGAAGAAGATGTGGGTTTCGCATCAGAAGGCCGCCCGTGAATTGGGATACCAGCCGCGCGCGGCCCGCGAAGCGCTCGCCGACGCGGCGCAATGGTTTGAGCGCGAGAAGGCGGCCGCATGAGCCGGGGTGTTTTGCAGCGTGTTCTGTTTGTAGCCGCCGACCCCAGAGAATGCCTCTCCTGGGTAGATCACTGGGATCATGTAAAGCCCCTGAAGCTGTGCGTTCATTGGGCCCGGCAAGGCAAATGGAAGGGCGTCGACGTGGTTGCCGTGGCGAATGGGATGGGCGGCGATCGAGCGTCCGCCGCGATTCAGGCGGTCGAAGGCGTTGCGAAAGTTTGCAGTATCGGATATTGCGGAGCGCTGGAAAAGAAGCTGCAGGTGGGGGATGTTTTTATCGGCAACCAGGTCACCAATGGCGCCGAGGCGTGGACCGCGAAACGGCCCGGCGGTCCGGCGGCGAAATCCGGTTGCGTGGCATCCCTCGATTACATCGTTCAGACAGCGCGAGAGAAAAGCGCTCTGCGGGCGGCCGGTTCTTCGGTCGTAGAGATGGAAGCGGCCGGAGCGGCGCGTGCCGCACAGGCACTCAAAGTGCCGTTTTATTGCGTTAAAGTGGTGAGCGATCTGGCCGACGAAGATTTCGCCAACGACTTTAATCATGCGCGCCTGCCCAACGGAAAAATGAACGTGAGCCGGCTGGTAATGGGCGCAATGCTCTCGCCGCGGAGAAAATTGACGGAGCTGATCCGCCTGAATTCGCGCACTGCGCTAGCCTCAAAACAACTGGGAGATTTTCTTGCCAACTGTACTTTCTGAAGTTCCTGCGAATATGCGCGCGGCGGTTTACCGGGGCCAGAGTGTCGTCTCGGTGGATGAAGTGGTAACCCCGGCGATTGGCGACGGCGAGATTCTGATCCGCGTCGAAGCTTGCGGTGTATGCCCGACCGATCTCAAAAAGATTGAGTACAACCTTCTGGCGCCTCCCCGCATTTTCGGCCACGAGACGGCGGGCGTGGTGGCGCAGGTGGGCCGCAAAGTTACGAAGTACCAGCCGGGCGACCGCGTGATCGTGTTCCATCACATTCCGTGCGGAACTTGCTTCTACTGCGAGCGGAAGCTTTACGCGCAATGCGCGGTTTACAAAAAGGTGGGCGTAACGGCGGGCTTCGAACCGGCGGGCGGCGGATTTTCGCAGTATGTCCGGGCGATGGACTGGATTGTCGAACGCGGTGTCGAGAAGATTCCGGACGGCGTTCCGTTCGAAGTGGCGGCGTTTGTCGAGCCGGTCAATACCTGCCTCAAAGCGGTCGAACAGTGCGATCCGCGTCCGGACGACGTGGTGCTGGTGCAGGGGCAGGGCCCGGTGGGCCTGATGTTTACGATGCTGCTTAAGTTGCGCGGCTGCACCGTGGTGGCCACCGATACGCTGCCGCTTCGCCTCGATCTGGCGCGGCGCTGCGGAGCGGCACATGTATTCAACCCCGCATTGGACCCGCGAACGGGAAATGTCACGGAGAAATTGAAGGAACTGACCAACGGTCGCGGCGCCGATATGGTGTTCGTGGCGACCAACGTAAAGGGAATTGTCGAGGACGCCATTGCGGCGTCGCGGCCCGGCGCGAAGATCATGTTGTTTGCCCAGACTTCGCATAAAGAGCGGATTGAGCTCTCGGGCGCCAGTGTTTGCGTGGACGAACGGTCTCTGCTGGGGTCGTATAGCGCGTCGGTGGATATTCAAAAAGATTCGGCAGATCTGGTTTTCAGCGGTAAGCTGCCGGTGGATTTGCTCATATCTCATCGCGTCCCACTTGATAAGATCGGGTTTGCATTCCGTCTCGCAATGCATCCGGGAGAGTTCCCGGGTGAGAGCCCTTTGAAGATCATCGTGCGTCCGCAGGAATTGACGGCTTGACCAGAAAGAGTTCCGCTTTGAAATCCAGCATGCTTGCCGCGGTTTTGTACGGCCAGGAGCACGTGGAGCTCGAGCGGATACCCGTGCCTGAAATCGGTGCGGGCGAACTTCTTGTGCGCGTCAAAGCCGCGCTGACGTGTGGCACCGATCTGAAGGTTTTCCGCCGCGGATATCACGCCCGTATGATTGTGCCGCCTTCGGTGTTCGGTCATGAACTGGCAGGCGACGTGGTCGCGGTGGGCGAAGGCGTCACAAGATTCACAGCGGGACAACGCGTTGTCGCCGCCAATTCCGCGCCTTGTCTCCACTGTTATTACTGCATGCGCGGACGGGTGAATCTTTGTGAGGATCTGCTTTTCAACAACGGCGCTTACGCCGAATACATCCGGATTCCGGCGCGGATCGTCGAACGCAATACCTACGAGATCGCGGATCACCTTTCCTATCAGGATGCCGCGCTGGCCGAACCGCTGGCCTGCGTGGTTAAAGGTCTGGAAGATACGGGCGTGGAGGCGGGTGACCGGGTTGCCGTGGTAGGGACAGGCCCTATCGGCTCGATGTTTGTACGCCTGGCTAAACTGCGCGGCGCTCAGGTGATTGCGATCGGGCGCAGGCGTTCGAAGCTGGAACACACGCTCACGCTGGGCGCGGACCGAGTGATCGCGACGGAAGACACGGCGGATCCGGTGGCGGCGGTGCGCGAACTGACGTGCGGACGTGGTGCGGACATCGTAATCGAGGCCGTCGGGCTGCCGCAAACGTGGCAATGGTCGGTCGAAATGCTGCGGCGCGGAGGAGTGGTGAATTTCTTCGGCGGACCGCCCAGCGGAACGCGTGTCGAACTCGACACCAACCTGCTGCATTACTCGGAAATCACGTGTAAGGCGAGTTTTCATCACACGCCTCGCGCTTTCCGGGAGGCGCTGGATGTAATCGAAAGCGGCGGCGTGGCGGCGAAGGATTTTGTGCAGGCCGAAGAGCCGCTGGCCAATCTTTCGGCTGTGCTGACGCGGCTCATGGAAGGCGCCGGTCCGTTAAAAACGGCCATAATCCCATGAGCGCCGTCGCAGTTCAGTCGTGGACTCTCGAGCCGCGTGATTTCGTGCAGAATCCACAAGCTCTGTCGCGTTTGTGGACGCCGGCGGAAGCCATCGAATACACGCACTGGCTGGCGACTCACCATTACGAGAACTTTCACGTGGTCAGTTTTCTGCTTCCGAAGCGCCTGCATCAGGATTTCTACAACGTCTACTCGTATTGCCGGTGGGCGGACGATCTGGGCGACGAGATCGGGGATACACAGGAGAGTCTGCGGCTGCTCGAATGGTGGCGCGGAGAACTGGACCGGATGTATGCGGGCGAAGCACAGCATCCCGTGTTTGTGGCGCTGCAAGGCACGGTGGCGAAGTACGGGATTCCAAAAAAGCCTTTTGCGGATCTGGTGCGGGCGTTCATTCAGGACCAGACGGTTACCAGATACGAAACCTGGGACGGAGTTCTCGATTACTGCGTGTATTCGGCGAATCCGGTGGGGCATCTGGTGCTGTATCTGTGCGGGTATTCCGACGCTGAACGACAGCGGCTGTCGGATGCTACCTGCACGGCATTGCAACTGGCGAACTTCTGGCAGGATGTGACCGTCGATCAATTGAAGGACCGGGTGTATCTGCCGCTGGAGCTTTTGCGGCGGCATGGTTACACGGTGGATGAACTGTTTGCGCATCAGTTCGACCCCCGGTTCCGCGAAGTGATGAAGGAAGCGGTGGACAAGGCCCGCGAATTATTTCTGACGGGCCTGCCGCTTGCGCGCATGGTGGACCGGCGGCTGTCGATTGACCTCGAACTGTTCAGCCGCGGCGGGCTTTGCGTGCTGGATAAAATCGAGGCGCAGGGATACGACGTGCTGTCGCAGCGTCCGAAAATCTCGAAACTGGAACGCGTCCGGCTGTTGGTGGGAACACTGGCCAGAGCCGCTTTCGCGCGAGCCGCATGAGTTTGCTCGCAGGATCTTACGCACACTGCCGCGACGTGGCGAAGAAGCGCGCGAAGAACTTTTACTACTCTTTTCTTTTGTTGCCTCCACAGCAAAAAGACGCCATGTGCGCGATCTATGCGTTCATGCGTTATTGCGACGACCTCAGCGACGAGCCGGGGGCGACTCGATCGGCGATGGATCGGTGGCGCGGCGCTCTGACTGAAGCGTTGAATGGGCATCCGGACGGCAATCCGGCGTGGCCGGCGTTTCTCGACGCGGTGGAGCGGTACCGGATACCGCATGAATATTTTTTCGAGATGATCGACGGGGTGGAGTCGGATCTGGAGCCGCGCGTGATCCGGACGTTCGAGGAACTGTATCGCTACTGTTACCAGGTGGCGTCGGTTGTCGGGCTGACGACGATTCACGTATTCGGATTTACGTCGCCCGATGCGCTGCCCCTGGCGGAGAAGTGCGGGATCGCTTTTCAGTTGACGAACATTCTGCGCGACATTCGAGAGGACGCGGGACTGGGGCGCGTTTACCTGCCGGCGGAAGATCTGGAACGGTTCGGTGTCTCCGCGAACGATCTGAGGCTGGGCCGAAAGACCGAGCAGTTTGGACGGCTCATGGAGTTCGAAGTCGAGCGAGCGCGGAGCTACTACCGGGAATCGGCGCCGCTGCTGGGTTATGTGCCGCGGGATACGCGCCGGGCTATGTGGGCGCTGATCGCGATCTATTCGACGCTGCTGGACCGTGTGAGCGAATCCGGTTACGATGTGCTGATGCGCCGGATTTCGCTGTCGGCGCCGGATAAGATTCTGATTGTCGGCAGAGCATTTGCTCAGGATCGGGCACAAGGCCGATAGATCGTCATGCGAACCGGAATCATTTACACAGACACAGTGGTGCATCTGGCGCCGGAGCGATTCGCGGCCGACGTCCCGTATCAGGTTGTCATCGTCGCGCTGGATGAGGGCACGAGAATCACGGCCCGCATCGAGGGTGACCGGGTGGCGATCGGTGACAAAGTTCGGGAAGTGGCGGTGCGCGAGGGAGTGGTTTACTTCACTCACGCGAGCGCGCCCGGCGACGTCTGATAGCGCTCAACGATAGCATTCGCGGTTCGCAGGGTGAGGGCGAGCAGCGTAAGCGTTGGATTGCCTGAAGCGTTCTGCGGAAAAGCGGACGCACCAATCACAAATAGATTCGGAATCTGCCAGTGTTGCAGCCAGGGGTTGACCACGGAAGTGGCCGGGCCGGCGCCCATGATGGCGCCGCCCTGGACGTGGCTGGTCTTATATGACGTCACGTCGTAATGCCCAAGCGGCTGTGGGATGCCGACTTCGCGGGCGCCCATGGCCCGGGCGAGTTCGGCGGCTTCGACGGACATGAACTTCATCATGTTGCGCTCGTTGTCATTCCAATCGAGCGTCAGACGAAGCAGAGGGTCGCCGAATTTATCGCGATAGACCGCGTCGAGGTCCATGAAGTTGGTCTTATAGGCGAGGTGCTCGCCCGCTGCTGCGAGATGAGCAGTGCGGTCATAGAGGCGAATCGAGGCCTTCTTCCATTCGGCGCCCCAGGCGGTGGGAAAGCGCGGGGGAAGGACGCCGAAGTTGGCGATGGGCCGGTGTCCGAAGGCTGGTGCACTGATCTGCGCGCCGCGCAGGAAGGTGAGCGGATCGTGATCGAAATTGTCGCCATCGAGATTATTGATGGCCACGGAGTTGGCGCCCGAACCCATGAACTGATTGAGCGGCTGGTCGAAAAACATGGTGATGCCGCCAGTGGGCTGGTGGGTCAGATTGCGTCCCACCTGACCTTTGCCGGTGACGGAATTGTAGGGGACACCGGCGCCGGAAAGGAGGAGGAGACGGGCGTTGTTCAGGGTCCATGATGCGGCGATGACGAGATCGGCCGGCTGGAAAAACTCCTGGCCTTCGGCATCCACCCACGTGACACCGGTGGCCCGGCCGTCTTTGTGGACGATGCGCCGGACATGCGCGCCGGTCGTCAATGAAACGCTTTTTTGTCTGGCGATGACGGGAAGCAGGGTGTTGGTGGGCTGAGCTTTGGCACCGACCATACAGCCGAATCGCTCGCAGTAACCGCAGTAAAGACAGGCGGGGCGAACGATGCCATCCGGGTTGCGGTAAGTCTGGCTGAGGTTAGCGGACGGCATCGGATAGGGCCCGTAGCCCATGCCTTCGGCGGCTGCTGTGAATAGAGACGGAACGTAGCCGGGGCGCAGGGGCGGTGTGGGGAACTCGGCTGAGCGCGCGCCTTCGTAGGGATTGAGGCCGCCTTTGCCGGAGATGCCGAGTAACTGCTCTACCTTCGTGTACCAGGGTTCGACATCGTTGTAGCTGATGCCCCAATCCTGCACGGAATGGTTCTGCGGCAGGCGCTTCGCGCCATAGCGCTCGACGGTGCGGGTGTGGATGTCGAAGACGTCGGGAAGGAAGCGCGGAGTCTCTCCATTCCAGTGCTCGCCGGCGCCGCCGACACCATCGCCGGGGAAGAAAGAAGCGAACTGGCGAATGGGCAGAGCGCGGTCTTTGGCGGTGTGACGAAAGGTGAAGGTCTCTTTCGAAACATCCTGCATGAGGCGAAAGCGGATGGCGTAATCGAGCTCATCCATGCCTTCGGAGTAGCTGTTCGCGGGGCGTGGGGCGCCGCGTTCGAGAACGGTGATGGCAAGCGAGGTTCGAGCGCCGAGTTCCTTGGCCATGAGCAGACCGCTCCAGCCGCCGCCGACGATCACGACATCGGTACGTGGAAGAGTCGTCATGCTTGACTCTCTTCGTCTTCCCACGGCTGGATGGGGCGGCCGAGGATGTCGCTAAGGCTTTTGGGCTCGGGCCGGAAGGCCGTGCCGGGGTGTTGATCGATGTGGTCGGCCCAACTCATGTAGGGGCCGGGGAAGCCGATCAGTTTCCAGCCGACGAGACCCGCGTTGCCGCCGTGCATCGGGTCGCAGAACATGCCTTCGATGGTGTGCTGGTGGAGGAGGCGAAAGAAGTGAGTGGTTTCGATGCCGCGGAGTTTTTCGTCCTGTTGGGCGGGCGGGAGTTTATCGAAACCGGCGAGCAGACGCAGGCTGGAGCGGTAAATCTGGCGCGGATTGGCACTGCCCTGATAGCCCTGCTCGACGACGCCGCGCTCGAACGGAGGCGCGGTGTAGCGGTAACGGTCGCGACCGTAAGGCCCGGCGAGTTGACGGTCGATGTAGATAACGACGCCGGCTTCTTCGGCGCCTGGCCCCGATTCGTCACTGGGGAAAATGCGGGCGGTGGCGGCCGCAACGACGAGAGCTTCCGGTTCGGTGAAGAAGCGGAGAGGAATGCGGACTTTGGCGGGGGGACGTCCAAATCCGCGCACGATCGCCCCGCTGAGTGTGGCTGCGGAGAGGGTGATAAAGTGCCGCCGACGCATACACGAGTGTATCGTCACTGTCCTGGGTGTCGACTCGAGGGTTAACCAAAAGTCCGATCCGATACAATGCGTGAGGCGGCCCCGGCGCCGATTCCTGCCCACCTGTATTGGGCTAAGTCTCATCCGTCTTGTTCGCGGAGAATCCCCCGTTCGGTTTGTGTTCTGTCGGATTCTCATGCACCCAGTCCTTTTAGGAAATCGGTCGCTACAGGTGGCGCTGCGACGAAATCAGGTTTCGTTTCCCTCGCAGGCGCCATTGTTCGGTAAGCCGCCCCATAGGGAATTACAGTGGCGTCTGGCCGTCCTTTACTTCATTCGAGGCTGGCCCACCAATGCGCTGGCGAGGCGCTATGGCCTGACGCGCGAGCGTTGTGGGCAAATCATTTCGGATTGGCGAATCCGCGCCGTGCGGCTGGGATACATCCAGGATGTGACGCCGCAGGATGTGGCGCCGGATGGCACGCTCATTGTGCCGGCTAAACCGGCAACCTTACCAGAAAACTGAACAGTTGCCGATGTCGGCGCGTTGCCGATAGATTTTCTTCAATTCAAGACGTTTGATCTCGTCATCGCCATCGCAGGTTTCGAGCGTCGCGAAAGCGTGGGCGCGGATACGCTTGTCTAATTCAGAGCGCGAGACGATGCCGAGCGTGGCGGCTTCGGCGGGGGGAAGCTCGACTTTGTGCGAATAGTTGAAGCTCATGCCTTCGGGGGGCAGGCGGCGGGCGGTGAAGTAGGCCTGCTCGTCGGCATAAATGGGCGCGCCGGACGGAGTGACCTGATCGATGCGGCGGCCGATGGCTTCGAAGTCCTGCCAGGAATAATCATCGCGATCGTCGATCACATAACGGGTGAGGCTGATGGACATCACGAGGGCGATAGCGGCGACGGGCCACCAGGTCCGAATGGCAGAGGGAAAAGTGTTGTTCGACACGCGCTGGGCGATTAAGGCGAGGCCGAAGCCGCTGAGGATGGCGGTGAAGGGGACGGCCAGCAGGTAATAACGGGTGAAGCCGGGATGGATGTTGAGCAGGTAGAGGGTCTCGGCGGCTGACATGCTCGCGGCGAGATAGAGTTCGGCTTTGAGTTGCGCCGAGTAAGTGCTGTGACGAATGAGGAGCAGACCGGCGATGGCGAATCCGATGAGCAGGAGGGCTTGCGGGCAGGAGGCCCAGGCGCTATCGACGCCGACATCGTGAGTGAGCCAGTTGGACCATTCGATGCGTCGATAGAGGAGCTGAAATCCGGCGATGTTGAACCAGGCGCGGCGCGGCGACTCGATGAGCAGCCACAGCATGGGGAGAAAGGGCAGGATGGCTGCCGCGAGGAAGGCGGCCAGGGCGCGGACGTTTTTGCGGAGCAGAAACCAGGCCGCGAGAACGAGCAGGAGCGGCGCTGTGAGGAGAGACGAGGCCGCGCCCGCGCCCGCTGCCAGGCCAGAGAGGGCTGCGGTCCCTAGTCTGGTTGGGCCTGGCGTTTCTGAACGACGGACAGCGAGGCGGAAGGCCAGCATGGTGAGAAACAGGCAGACGCCGTAGGACTGTCCGACGGTGCCGTATTCGAAAACGGAGACGTTGAGGCCGGCGAGTAAAGCAGCGGCTGCGGCGGCGGGCAATCTCCAGCGTGAGTCGGGGACGCGGCGGAAGGTGTAGCCGGCAACCAGGAACACGGCGGTGGCAGAGGCGAGGGCTTCGATGGCGTGAGTAAGGCGCCAGGTCTCGCCGAAGACTTTCATGGCCAGGGCGGTCAGGAAGGCGTTGAGCGGGGCCTGGGGGAAGACGAAATCGGTGTAGGGCGTTTTTCCGGCTGCGATGAGTTGGGCGGCGAGGATGTGGAAGCCTTCATCCCAGGCAAAGGCGCCGAGTTGGGAGTAGATGAGGAGCGCGGCGGCAACGGGTGCGACTACGAGAAGCGGCGCGAGTGAGGCCCGCGGTGAAGCGCTGGATTTTTCGCGCGGTGTCATAAGGCAAAATCGTTAGAGTGATCTGGAAAATGCTGGGGAAGGCCGCGGTCGGACTGGTAGTGATTGGCGGCTTGACCTATGGCGGCGACGCGCTGGTTCTTTACGTTCGAAAGCATCAGTTTGGAACGGTGCAGATCAATCAGTTTTACGTCGTTGCGGAGAAGTACAACAAATACGATTACAGCATCGCGCCTCAGACGCTGGAGCGATGCGTCTATGCGCTGTTTCCTCACGCGGGCGCGACGCCGTGCTGGTATCTGGAGCGGCATCAGTTGAGATTGATTAAGATCGGGTCCTGACGGGCGGTCTGGTTGGGTCAGGCGGCCTCCTTGTAAAGGGGATTGGGACGATCTGAAGTGAGTTGGTGGAGACTTGCGCGTCTGCGACGGAATAGCGCGAGGGCCATTTCCTGGGGTGAAAAAACGAACCCATGACCGGCGGTTAGCGTCTGCGGACTGGTTTCTGCGGAGATTCCATTGGTTTTGTTTTGTAGACGGTTCATTTCATTCAACTCGATCAGTTCGGCTAAGGCTTCGGTGCGGGCGGCACGGCGTTCGGCTTGCAGCTTGCCCAGGCGATCGAGATTGCGCTGCAGGTTGCGGTGGATGCGCTGCTCGTAGAGAGTGATGAGGCTGAAGGTTTTGGCTTCGTCGCGGAAGGTTTGGGCTTGAGCGAGGGCGGCGTCGATCTGAGGGTTGTCGGAATCGGCTGCGATGGTTGAAGCGGCGAAACCGAGGGCGAAGATATTGTGTTCGATGGCGCGGGCACGGTTGAGGCGCCAGTTGTCCTCGGCGATGGATTGAGCGAGCGCGGTTTCTGTGTGGCCTTCGGGATGGTGATCGGCGACCTGAGCGGCGCAGAACTGGTTGAAGGCTTCGCGATCTTCCCATGTCATGCAGGCGACCTGACTGGTGAGTCCGTGGCGCATGGCGTTGAAGCGGGTGGTGGCTTTGCCGGTTGCGGTGGCGGGACCGGTGGAGTTCTGGGCGTTGGCGCGGTTGGCGTCGATCTGGGCGGGGGATGTCATAAGGGTGATGCCTCTCGGCTAAAGGCATACCACGAGGAAAAGCGGTCGCTGTGAAAAAGCGCCAGCGGGTGTTGATAACACACCACATTGAGTCGCATAGGGTCTGTGATCGAGTTTCGTGGACAGGCGGAACCGCCTGTCCCACCACCACCACCACGGAAATCAGGCCTGGCAGGCGGTGAGGATGGCGGTGTTGTAGATGTGGTCGGGGGTGGAGCCGCGGGAGAGGTCGTTGGCGGGTTTGGCGAGGCCTTGAAGGATGGGGCCGATGGCGATGGCTCCGCCGAGGCGCTCGGCTAATTTGTAGCCGATGTTGCCGGCGGAGAGGTTGGGGAAGACCAGGGTGTTGGCGCGGCCTGCAACGACGGAGCCGGGGGCTTTCGAAGCTCCGACTGAGGGGATGAGGGCGGCGTCGAGCTGCATTTCGCCGTCGGCGATTACGTCGGGGGCGCGCTCCTTGAGGAGCCTGAGGGCTTCGACAACCTTGCTGACCTCGGGGTGGCGGGCGCTGCCTTTGGTGGAGAAGGAAAGAAAGGCCACGCGCGGTTCCACTTCGATGAACTGGCGGGTGGTCCGAGAGGCCGCGAGGGCGATGTCGGCGAGTTGGCCGGCGTCGGGATCGATTATGACGGCGCAATCGGCAAAGGTCATGACGCCGTGGTGGCCGAAGGCGGGATTCGAATGCTCCATCAAAAACGCTCCGGAGACGCTCTGGACGCCGGGGGCGGTTCCAATGGCTCCGAGAGCGGCGCGAACGGTCTCAGCGGTGGTATTGACGCAGCCGCCGACGCTGCCTTCCGCGTCACTGCACGCGACCATAAGGGCGGCAAAGAAGAGCGGGCGGCGGGCGATGACATCGGCTTCGACTTCGGTGACGCCTTTGGAGGCACGGCGCTCGAGGTAGAGCGCGGCATAGGCGGGCAGACGCGGGCAAGTGGCCGGGTTGATGCATTGGACGCCAGGGGTAGTGGAGCGGGCGATCAGGATGGGTTCGGCGAGGCCGTCCTGCTTCAGGCGCAGGGCGGCTTCAATGACGCGCGGGTCGTCTCCCTCGGGGAATACGATGCGGCGGCGCGAGGCACGGGCGCGTTCGTGGAGGCGGGCGAAGAAGGGCGACAGTTTTTGGGAGTCCAAAGTCAATTTCCGAGGAACCGGCCGTAGGGTTTGAGGTCCTCTACGTTATCGCAAACGGCTTTGATGGCGGCGGTGATGGGAATGGCGAGAAGGAGACCGGCGGCATCCCAGAGGAATCCCCAGAACATAAGCGAAATGGTGACGACCAGCGGGTTGAGATGAACGCGCGCGCCGACCAGTTTCGGATACAGGAGATTCATGGCGGCGAGGTGAAGGACGGCAACCGTGAGGCAGGCGAGGAAGAGGACGGAACTGGCGGTGCCTCCGGCGATTCCGGCGACGAGCGGAGGGACCAGAGCTACGGCGAGCCCGAGGTACGGGAGCAGGCTGAGGAAACCGCTGAGGCCGCCGACGAGGGACGGATAGGGCAAGTGGAGCAGCGCGAACGCGGCCCAGCAGATGCCGCTGAGCAGGACTCCAATCATGAAGTTGCCGACGACGAACGCGCGCGCGGTGGAGGCGACACCTTCGAGGCTGCGGGTGGCGGCGATGCGGCTCGATTCGTTGAAGAGGCGCAGAAAGCTGCGATACATGTGATCGCGCCAGCTCAGCATGAAGTAGACGAGGAAGGGCACGAAGGACGCCATGAGGATGACTTCGTAGACAGTGCCCAGCTGTCCGTAGATGTAGGCGGCGACGGCGTTGCGATCGTCATGAATACGGACTTCGGGGATGGGGCCGGGCAAGTCGGGGACGATCTGCTGGATGACGGATTTGCGGTTTTTGCGCTGGGGCGGAAGCGGCGGAGGAATGGGGAGAGAAGTGGGGCTGGCTTTGCGGACAGGCGTGACGAGGCGGGTCACGGAGTCTTCGAAGCGCTGGACGCGGTCGGTCAGATCGCCGGTGAAGTCGGTCAGATGATCGCGGAAGGCAGGGGCGTCGGTGGCGAGGCCGGAAAGCTCGTTCCAGGCGGCGAATCCGCCGAGGGAGAGAACGAGTACGGCGAAGATGCAGACGAGGAAAGTCGCGATGGGGCGCGGCAGGCGGGCGCGCATGACGAAGGCCACGAAGGGTTCGAGAATCAGGGCGATGATGAGGGCAATGGAGATGGTGATGAAGACGATGCGGGCCCAGTAGAGGAGCGCGATGATGACGCCCGTAGCGATGAGGGGGAGCGCGTAGCCGCGGGCTTTTTCACGGACGAGATCGGGAACTATGTCGCTTGGTGTGCCGATCATGACTTCCTGGTGTGCTTCCTGTTGTCATGAGCCTAGCAAATACAATCGAAGCGTGGAGAAGCTCCGGAGAATACTGGCGCTGGATCTGGGGAGGAAGCGCATTGGCCTGGCGTTGAGCGATCCGCTGGGGTATACGGCGCAGGGGCTGGCCACGATGGAGCGGGAAGGGCGGCGGGACGATGTGGAAGTGCTGCGGCGCCTGACGGTGGAGCACGGTGTCACTATGATTTTGATAGGAGATCCGATCCACATGAGTGGTTCTGCCGGGCGGCAAAGCGAGTATACGCGCGAGTTCGCGAAGGAACTGGAATACAAGACCGGGCTGCCGGTGAAGTTCTGGGATGAACGCTGGACGAGTAAAGAAGCAGAGCGGACACTGCGCGGGTCGGGGATTGCGAATGGGCGGAGGAAGCCGGCGATTGATCGGTTATCGGCGGTGATTCTGCTGCAGAGTTATCTGGATTCGGCGGCGTTTCAAACGGGCGGGGTTCCAGCGGGAGATGCCGAGTGAAGTTTCTGGTGCGGCTGGCGGCGGTCGCGGTCCTAGGGGCGATAGGTTTGGGGGCCTGGATTTCTTTTAGACTCGCCCAGCCATATCAGGGCTTTACTGAGCCGGTGTATCTGGATTTCGCGCGCGGCACCAGCACGCAGAGCATGGCGGATGAACTGGCGCAGCATGGAGTGATCGAGAGTCGCTGGCTGTTTATGGCGTCGCGAGCGCTGCGGCGGCGGGCGAGTCTGCAGGCGGGCGAGTACCGGTTCGATAAACCGGCGTCGGCGCTCGATGTGTTTGGGCGCATTGCGCGCGGCGACATTTATTACATGGAACTGCTGGTGCCGGAAGGCTACAACATGTTCGATATCGCCGAGGCGGTGGGGAAGCTGGGTACGATTTCGCCGGCGAGTTTTCTAGCGGCCGCGAAAGATCCGGCGCTGGTGCGCGATCTGGATCCGAAGGCGCCTTCGCTCGAAGGTTATCTTTTCCCCAACAAATACCGGCTGTTGCGGCGGACGACGGCGCGCCAGTTATGCCGCGAGATGACGGATGAGTTCCGGCGGCGCTGGCGGGAAGTGAATTCGGCGGGTGCCAATGTTCATAACACGGTTACGCTGGCGTCTCTGGTGGAGCGAGAAGCGAAGCGGCCGGAAGAGCGGCCTTTGGTGGCGTCGGTATTTGCAAATCGTCTGAGGATCGGGATGAAGCTCGATTGCGACCCGACGACGGTGTATGCAGCGCTGCTGGAGAACCGGTATCGGGGGACGATTTACCGGTCAGATCTGGCGAATTCAAGTGAGTGGAATACGTATCAGCATGCGGGACTGCCGCCGGGGCCGATTGCGAACCCGGGGGCGAGTTCGATTCGGGCGGCGCTGGATCCGGCGGCTTCGGATTATCTGTACTTTGTGGCGAAGGCGGATGGATCGGGCGGGCACAACTTTTCCGAGTCGCTGGCGCAGCACGAATCACGCGTGGCGCAGTATCACAAGGCGACCGGGAGGTAGGCCGGGTACTTGCCGATCACGAAAAAGCAGCGGGTGCGGGATTTCGTGACGGAGCGCGGCTGGAGCCGGATCGGAGAAGCGGAGTGGGCGGAACTGCGGCATGCGCTGCCGGATGTTTCCGAGACGACGCTGCGCGGTTGCGGGCTGCCGATCGAGAGTCCATGGGACGGAATCAGGCAACATACGGTGGACGAACTTGAGGCGTCGTTACTGGCGCTGAGTGGGGTTTACAGGAACCGCGCGGATTTGCAAGGGTACTGCCGGCAGCAGGTGGTGGCGGCGAAGGACCGGGCGCGGGGCGCATCGCTGAGTGTGCGAGCGGATCCGGAACGCCAGCGGCTGAAGAGCGAAATGGTGGATTGGATGTTGGTCTGGCTGGGCGATCCGGGCATGTTTGGGGCGTGGGTGCGCGCGCGGCGGGCTGTAATGAATTCGAGCGAACCACGCGGAAACGTGGTCAACTAAAAAAGGTGATTGACGAACGAACGAAGTGTCATGTCTGCGGCGGCTCAGGAGATTGCCGCGATTGCAAGGGGACCGGAAACGGTGGGCAGTGTTTCAACTGCGCGGGAACGGGGAACTGCCCGCAGTGCCAGGGCACGGGTCTGCGAAAAGTGGAACACACCAAATAGTTTTACCGATCTGAAATAAAGGGCCGAGGCTTCCAGATCTGTCGTCGCGCGATCCGCTAAACTTGCAGAGCATGGTTACGCTGGGAAAGCACGTGAAAATGCAGGTCGCGGAGGAGTACCGCGAGCGGGTCCGCACATTCTATCTCGATGTCCTCGAATGGTCCGCCATTCCGGCTCCGGCGCCCGACATACTTCTTTTTCAGATACCGGACGGCGAGATACTGGGTGTTTTCTTCGTCTCCGCCGAACGGGCGCTGACCGAAGCGCAGCATCTTGCCGGAACATGGCTCGAAATTATGACCGACGATGTCGATGTGCTGCTCGCCCGGCTGCGTGCTTCCGGTGTGAAGGAAATCGAATACTTCGACAAGACCCACTTCTACTTTCAGTCGCCGGGGGGGCCTATTTTTCGCGTCGCGCCCGAGTCGGAGCGATGACTCCTCCACTCGCCGAAAAAGCTATCTGAGCCGTTCGGCCGCCCGCAGTTCGAACGCCCTGGCGCCGGTCGATTGCCCCAGTTCGAAGGCCTCCGTCCAGGCTTGTTTGGCGGCGGTGGGTTCGTTCGCCGCCAGAAGGTCGCCTCGCACCAGAAGCAAGCCTGGCTTCCACCAGGTCTCTCCGGTTTCGTTCGTCCGGCTCAAAGCCGCCTCCACCGTGGCCAGGCCACCCGCTGAGTCGCCCGCCAGACCCTGGCTCGCTGCCAGAAGAGAAAGGAAATAAGAACTCGCTGCCTCCGCTCCGGTAGCTTTCCACTGTTCGATGGCCAGGCGCATTTCGGGGAGGCCTTCCTCGCGCCGGCCCAGATGGAAAATCGCCCAGCCATGCATAAGGTGAGCGCCAGCCAGCCACAGGGCAAAACCTTCCTCCTCGGCGAGACGAATCAGATCCTCGGAAATTCTTTTCACAGCCGGTGGGTCGTTCTGGAACTGGTAAAAAAACGCGCCGTCGATCAGGGAGATGGCGGTTGTGAAGGGATGAGAAATCTCGCGGGCCATTGTGAATTGATTTTCGATGCATTCCGCAGCCCGATCGGTGTTGCCGAGCAACCACTCGGTCCAGCCCAGCATGCCGAGGCAGCCCATCCCGGGGACCACGCCGCTCCGGACCGCCTCGCGGTGATAGTCCGGCAGGTATATGGCCAGGGCCTGTTCATAGTGTGCCTTGGCTTTGCGCGGATCGCCGGTCCACAGCGCGACGTTCGCGATGGCACGATGCGCCAGGAGGAGGCGGGAGGATTCTGCGCTGTCTTCGCTCTGTTCCGCCAGCGCAAGAAGTTCGTTCGCCATCTCTCCGGCGTCGCGCAGGCGCCCTGAAACTTCGTGGAAATTCCATAACCCAAACAACACGTCGAAATGCGCCCCGGGGTTTCCCAGAGAGCGGCTGAGATTCCGCGCCCGCGTATAAGCTTCCTCCGTCTCGGGCGACGCGTAGCCGCGCGTGATTACCAGAGGAGGGCCCAGTGCCGCCTGCAGCGCGAACTCGCGGGAATCCCGATCGCTGTCCGGAGGGAGCGTATTCAGGAGACGCAGCGCGGATCTGAGGAAGACTACCGCCTCGCGATTGGCAAACAGGCGAACCGCATTCCGCGCGGCGATCTCGAAGGAGTCGACGGCACGGCGCACGTCCCGGGCCGCTTCGAACAACAGCGCCAGCTCCGCTGCCAGAGCGTCGCTTCGGTTCCCGTGAAATTCGAGCAGAGCGCTGGCCACCGCGGCGCTCAGCGTCGTTTTGCGCGTAGGTCGAATGGCGGAATACAGCGCGTTCTGGTACAGGGCGTGGGCGAAGCGGTAACGCAGCGACAGCGTGCGGTCGGGCATTTGCCGGGTCTCTACCTGGCGCACGATGGCGTGAACATTGTCGAGCGCATCGAGGCGGTCTTCTACCTCGTCCGCCGCGACTGCCAGCACCCGGGTGACCACTGCGGAATCGAATTCCTGTCCCTGGACGCTGGCGGCATCGAGAAGCTTGCGGTCGGCCTCCGTGATCTGGCCGAGCTTTCTTTCGACCATGCTTCGAACCGAGGCAGGCAGGTCGCGTTCGAAATCGGCTGCCAGCTCACTGAGCCTCCATACGCCCTCCCGCGAGGCGATTGCGCCACGGTCCCGCAGGTATTTGAGCAGGTCCACGAGGAACAGCGGGTTGCCCTCGGTGCGCTTGTGCAGGGAAACGGCAAACGACGAGGGGAATGCGTGGCCCGGAAATTCGAGTTGCAGATACTCTTCAACCGCTGCGCGGTTCAATAGCTCCGTACGGATTTCCCGGCACAGCCCGCGCCCTTCGAGATCCAGCCGAACCGGCACAAACGGATGCCGATCGCGAAGCAAATCACCTGGGCGGTAGGCTGTCACCATCAGGATGCGAAGCGAGCCCAGTCGTGTTCCCAGATACGCGATCAGGTCCACTGTTGCTAACCCCGCCCAATGCAGATCGTCGAGAAACAGTACCAGGGGACGGTGTTTCGAAAGTTCTTCCAGATATCGCCCCATCTCCCATTTCAGACGCTCCGGCGAAGGCCTCTCGGGCAACGACGCCCTGGTGCTGGCGATCTGCGCGAACCAGGTCGGCGCCAGGGCAGGCATCAGGCGCCCTGCGATTCCGCCGGTACGATGCAGCCCCTCCAGTGCTTCCAGAAACGGCAGACAGGCGTCGTTGCCGGCCAGACGCTCGGAGCAGCGCCCGCGGGCACTCAGGCAGTTGGCGGATTGTTCGGGGAGCCGGGAGAGGAAGTCCTCGGCCAGGGTGGTCTTGCCCTCGCCCGCTTCCCCGGCTAGGCAAAGCAGCGAGCCGTGCCCCGCGGCGGCATCGTCGAAAGCGGCGAACATCGCTGAACGTTCTTTGTCGCGCCCCGCCACGGGACGGGATGGCGCTGGGCTCGAACTCCGGCGGGGCGCCACGGGCTTTCTGCCGGCCGCGAGGGATTCGAGTTCCTCCGCCACTTCTCCCGCGGAAGGGCGAAGCGCCGCGTTTTTGTCCAGCATGCCCAGGATCAGAGTGTCCAGTTCCGGTGTGATTCCTGGCTCCAGTAGCGAAGGCAGAGGAACCACGGAGGAGAGGATTGAGTTCAGAGTGGCAGCGGCTGAACCTGACCGGAACGGATGGCGGTGCGCAAGGAACTCGTAGAGCACGATTCCGAAAGAAAATATGTCCGATGGGCCGCTCACCGCTTCGCCGCGCACCTGCTCGGGAGACATATAGGGAACTGTACCGAGCATTTCTCCGGAGACGGTCAGCGCGGTAGGGTCCTCGGGCCCAGGCACTTTGTCTGTGGTTGCCAGACCAAAATCCAGCACTTTGACGTAACCGTCCGGCCTGATCTTGACGTTGGCCGGTTTCAGATCGCGATGCACGATGGGCTTTTCGTGCGCCGCTTCCAGTCCGGCGGCAATCTGCTTTGCGTAGCCCAGCGCCTCATCAAGGGGAATCGCACCTTCTTTCATCCGCTCGGCCAGAGTCGGACCCTCGATCAGCTCCATGACGAGGTAATTGGGACCGATGTGGTACAGAGTGCAGACGTTGGGATGGTTCAGTGACGCGATGGCCCGCGCTTCGCGTTCAAAACGATCGGAAAACTGCTGCGCCGAGATCTTAATTGCGACATTGCGTCCGAGCCGCGGGTCGCGCGCCTTCCACACTTCGCCCATACCGCCCTTGCCGAGCAGGCAGACGATTTCGTAACCGCCGAGTTCATCACCGGGCTTGAGTTCCATTTGGAGCCGCAGGGGAGCTTCAATGACTATAACGGGAATGAGGTTGCCGGTGGTGTGAGGCGGTGCGCGGCGAGTTTAATCTGAGTTTTAAATATTAAGCGCCTGCGCGCCTGGGGGGTGCGCCGCCGCTCCCTCACGGTCACGGTTCGGTAAATACGCTCAGCGCACGTGCGGGTCTTCGAGGTACGTGTAGCCGTGCAGGCCTTCTTCGTAAAACCGAAGCAGGCGGCCTGATTCCTCGTATCCCAGACGGCCTTCGCGCACGGCTTCTTCAACGCTCTTGCGCAGACGGGCCAACAGATTGTCTGCCTTGAACTGCACGTAGTTGAGGACTTCGCGGACGGTGTCGCCTTTAATGACGTCTTCGAGCAGCACTTCGCCGGACGGGCTGAGGCGCACGTGAACGGCATTAGTGTCACCGAAAAGGTTGTGCAGGTCTCCAAGGATTTCCTGGTAAGCGCCGAGGAGGAATGCCCCGATGTAGTAGTCCTCGCCCTTGTAATCGTGCAGGGAGAGGGTGCGCTTGACGTCGCGGCGATCGATGAACTGATCGATCTTGCCATCTGAGTCGCAGGTAATGTCGCCGAGGACGGCGTGATGAGTCGGCTTTTCATTGAGCCGGTGGATCGGCATCACGGGGAAGAGCTGTTTGATGGCCCAGCTATCCGGCATGCTCTGGAACAAAGAGAAGTTGCAGAAGTAGGTATCCGAAAGCATGGCGTCGAGGCCTTCGAGTTCTTCGGGGAAAAACTCGAGTTCGCGGGAGAGCTTTTGAATGCGGCGGCAGATGGACCAGAAAATATTTTCCGCGATGCAGCGCTGATCGAGCGGCAGGTAGCCGAGGCTGAACAGGTTCAACGCGGAATCGAGCGCCTGTTGTGAATCGTGATAGGCCTCGAGCAAATTGCGGGAATTAATTGAGCGCAGCGTTTCCTGGAGATCGATGAGCGGCTGTTCGGGATCGGCCGGTAATTCAGGAGCAACATCTTCATCGCCGAGGCCCGAGACGCCGAGAACGTTGAACACGAGCACGCTGTGATAGGCGGCGATAGCGCGCCCGCTCTCCGTCACGATGGTGGGATGCGGCACGTTCGATTCGTCGCACACATTCTGGATGTGATAAACGACGTCGTTGGCATACTCCTGAAGAGTGTAGTTGACGCTGGATTCGAAATCGGTCTGCGAGCCATCGTAATCGACTCCAAGACCGCCGCCGACGTCCATATACTTCAGGCCCGTGGCTCCGGCGCGCCAGAGTTCGGCGTAGATGCGGGCGGCTTCCGTGACGGCGCCCTTCACCTGGCGAATGTTGGTGATCTGGCTGCCGAGATGGAAGTGCAGAAGCTGCAGGCAATCTTCCATACCGCGCATGCGCAATTCTTCGAGAGCGCGCATGACTTCGGTGGTACTGAGGCCGAACTTGGAGCGGTAGCCGCCTGACGATTTCCAGCGGCCGGAGCCGCGGCTGGCTAGCTTGGCGCGGATGCCGATGGTGGGCCGGACGCCGACGCGCTCGGAATACTTGGCGATCAGTTCCAGCTCAGTGTATTTTTCGACGACGGGGATAATGCGGCGCCCGATTTTCTGGGCCAGCATCGCCATTTCGATGTACTCGTCGTCTTTGAAACCGTTGCAGATGATCGGAGTGTCGTTGTCGGCGAGCGCCATGACCGCGAGCAGCTCGGGCTTCGATCCGGCTTCGAGGCCGAACTTGTACGGCTTGCCGAACTCAAGAACCTCTTCGACGACGTGACGCTGCTGGTTGACCTTGATCGGATAAACGCAGCAGTAAGAGCCGTTGTATTTGTGCTCGCGAATGGCAGTGTCGAAGGCATCGTGGATTTCACCCATACGGTGTTTCAGGATCTCCGCGAACCGAATCAGGATGGGCAGCTGAATGCCGCGCAGTACGAGCGTATCGATTAACTGTTTCAGATCGATCGAACGCGCGACATCCTTTTCGGGGTGAACGAGGACGTGGCCTTCGTCACTAACCGAGAAATATCCTTTGCCCCAACTCGCAACATCGTAGAGCTCGCGAGCGTCGAGCGACGACCAACGATCGGTCGGCTCCAGAACCAGCGGACCCTTCCGCCCATTTTTTTCCAACGGTGACAAAGCCTCTCTTCCTTCTACCAACAGGGTACGGCCTGCCAGCGGCGCACGGCGCACAAAATTCAGTGTCCTTCGGAATGACTCTGTGAGCAAGGGAAAAAGTTTCTCTTGATTTTGTAACAATCAGGGCCAAACGAGAAAACAGGAATGCTGAGCCTCTATTTAATATGATCGAGGTTTGCCGGAAACTTCTGATTCACTCGAAAACCGACTAACCGCTGTTCGAGATCGGATCGCCAATGCCTGCGTGCGGGCCGGACGGGATGGCGCTTCGGTTCGCCTGCTCGCGGTAACCAAAATATTCAGCGCCGATGCTATCCGCGACGCATATGGGCTGGGATTGCGCGAATTCGGCGAAAACTACGTGCAGGAGATGGAGCAGAAGGCTCCGCTGGTGGCCGACCTCGAGGGCGCTCGGTTTCATCTGATCGGCCATTTGCAATCGAACAAGACGAAACGGGCGGCGCAGCTTTTTTCGGCGATCGATTCGGTGGATTCGCTTAAGCTCGCCCGACGCCTGGATGCCGATCGGGATCCCGAGGCCGGGCCGCTCGACGTGACGATTGAGGTAAAGCTTTCGCACGAAGACGCCAAGACCGGCGCTCCCCCTGACGAAGTGCAGGAGATTCTGGACTTCATGCGCAGTTCGAAAAATCTGGTGGCGCAAGGGCTGATGAGTGTGCCGCCGTGGTCGGAGAATGCGGAAGATTCGCGGCCGTACTTTGCGCGGCTCAGAGAGCTCGGCGAAAAACTCGGACTGAAAGAGCTCTCGATGGGGATGTCGAACGACCTCGAAGTGGCGATCGAGGAAGGGGCGACCTGGGTGCGTGTGGGGACGGCGCTGTTTGGGCGAAGGAAGAAGGTGTGACGGTCGGGCACCATGCGCCTGCGTCCGGATCGAAAAGCGGTGTGGCGGATTATGCCGATGCGCTGGATCGGGCGTTGCGGCAGTTGGGGGATGTACGGCGCGACGCGGAATCGGCCGACGTTCATCTTTACCAACTGGGCAATAACCGGCTGCATGAAGCGATTTACGCTAAGGCGCTGCGGGAACCGGGCGTCATTGTGCTGCATGATGCGGTGCTGAACCATTTCCTGTTAGGTACGCTTTCGCGCGAGCAGTATGTGGCGGAGTGGGTCTATAACTACGGCGAGTGGCGCCGGCAACTGGGCGAAGAGTTGTTCGACGAGCGGGCGCGGTCGGGCGTGGACCCCAGGTACTTCGAAGCGGCGATGCTGCGCAGGGTGGTGGAACGGGCGCGCGCAGTGATTGTGCACAACCCGGGAGCGGCGGCGATCGCACGCGCGCACGGGGCGCAGGATGTACACGTGATTCCACACTTCTTCGAAGCGCGGGAGGGTGCTGCGGATGCCGACGGTGCTGAGAGCCGGCGCTTCCGGGAATCGATCGGCGTAGGTCAGGCGACTCGGTTGTTTGGGATTTTCGGATACCTTCGAGAGCCGAAGAGGGTGATGACAGCGATCGCGGCGTTCCGCAGGTTGCACCGGCAGAGACCCGACACGGCTCTTTTACTGGCCGGCGAGCCGGTCTCGGGTGACTTGCGGCGCTTGCTGGACAGGGAGGATTTCACGGGTACGGGAATCATCCGGTGCGGTCACCAGGATGAAAATTCGTTCAGAATTGTGCTGGGGTCTGTCGACTGCGGAATCAATCTGCGCTATCCGGGCGCGGGCGAAACGTCCGGGATCACCATTCGTCTTATGGGTATAGGGACTCCCGTGATCGTAACGGATTGCCCGGAGAATTCGGATTACCCTTTGCAGGCAGCGCTGCGAGTGCGGTCGGGCGTTGCCGAAGCGGAAGAATTGTTCGACCATATAGTCCTGGTGACCGAATTTCCTGAAATCGCGAGGAAAGTCGGGGAAGAAGGGCGGCGGCACATCGCGGCGTATCACAGCCTCGAATCAGTCGCCCGGAAATACTGGGACGTGTTGTGTCACGCAGCATCTTGAACACTCGGCTGAACACTCGGCTGAACAACGGACTCATTAGCGCGCTGGCGTTGGCATTGTCTTTGTGCGCCGTCGTGACTTCGGCTGCGCCAGGGGGGCCGAAAACACCACCCGCGGCATGGAGCGAACTGAACGTCCGGGTGCGGATGCGCGACGGCGTGATTCTTCGAGCCAACGTGTTCCGTCCCGCGCTGCCTTCCTCGCCGGCCGCACGATATCCCGCGATTCTGGCGCGCACTCCTTACGGCAAAGGAAACGCGATCACGCCGAACTACCAATCGTTCGTGAACCATGGCTACGTGGTGGTGGTGGAGGATGTGCGCGGGCGCTACGATTCGGGCGGTGTCTTCGAGCCGATTAACCAGGAGATCAATGACGGCGACGACACGCTGAACTGGATTGCGGCGCAGTGGTGGTCGGATGGCGGCGTGGGGATGTATGGCGGGTCCTATCTCGGTATCGCGCAATGGAAGGCGACGCTGGCGCATAATCCGCACCTGAAGGCCATTTTTCCGTATGTCTCGGGCGATGACGATTATCGGGACCGTTTCTATTCGCGGGGCGGCGCGCTGAAGCTGGGGCACCGGCTGCTGTGGCTCGAAGAGAACATGCGGGAGCCGGGATTTCGTGCACCCGATTTCCGCAAGTACGTGCTTTCGCTGCCGGTGCGGGATGACGATCTGGTGGCGGCGGGCCAGAAGCTGAACATCTGGCGAGAGATTGCGGACCATCCGACTTACGACAAGTTCTGGAAAGATTCGAGCGTTCGCGCCCATCTGAACGAACTGAAGGTGCCGGTTTATTCCGTGGGCGGTTGGTATGACAACTATGTCGAGAGCGACCTCGATGCGTTTACGATTCTGAGTAAGAAGAATCCGGAGGACCGCATCATGATCGGTCCCTGGCCGCATGTGTTCAGCGCGCCGTTCGAGGGCGTGGATTTCGGAAAAGACTGGCTGGTGCCTTTGCGGCCGGAGCAGTTGAAGTGGTTTGGGCGCTGGCTTAAGGATGAACAGCCAGGGGCGAAAGATAAGCCTCCGGACGCTAAAGAGATTGCACAGGAAGCGCCGGTTCGCATCTTCGTCATGGGCGTAAACCAGTGGCGGGACGAACAGGAGTGGCCGCTCAAACGGGCGATGGCGGAGAAGTTTTATTTGTCGGGCGGCAATGCAAATTCGGCGGCGGGCGATGGGAAGTTGGGAATGCGTCCTCTGCCGCATGCGCCACCGAGCCAGTTTGAATACAACCCAGCGGATCCGGTGCCGACGCTGGGGGGCGCCAACTGCTGTGACCCGAAGGTGTTTCCGTGGGGACCGAAGGACCAGCGGCCGGTAGAGAAGCGCGCGGACGTGCTGGTGTATTCGACGGAGCCATTGACGGTGGATACGGAAGTGACAGGGCCAATCAAGCTGGTGCTGTATGCTTCGTCGAGCGCACCGGATACGGATTTTACGGCGAAGCTGGTGGATGTATTTCCGGACGGCATGGCGCGCAATTTGACGGACGGAGTATTGCGGGTTCGCTACCGTAATTCATTGGAACAGGCGGAATTGATGGAGCCTGGGAAAGTATATCGCCTCGATGTGGACGCGGGCGTGACGAGCAACGTTTTTCGTGCCGGGCACCGGATCCGGCTGGAGATTTCGAGTAGCAATTTTCCGCGATACGACCGGAATCCGAATGCGGGTGGTATGGTGGCAGATGCGAGGAAGTTCTGGAAGGCCATGCAGACCGTATATGCCGACCGGGATCGCCATTCGTACCTGCTGTTGCCGGTGATTCCGGCGCGGCCGGCAGAATTGACTTCGAGCCGCCAGGCTCGTTATGCTCGAAAAAGTACCCCCGATATGGTGCGGTAGCCAAGTGGTAAGGCCAGGGTCTGCAAAACCCTTATTCGTCGGTTCGATCCCGACCCGCACCTCCAATTTTTAAAATCTCTAACCCCTTTAAAGTCAAGGCACTACGCCATTAATGGGGGCAAGAAGCCTCTGACAATCACAGCAGGTTAGGGCAGCAGCGTCCATCTCCCTCACAAGACCCTGAAGTTTTTTCTGCGAGAGCGGCGCAATTTCCCTATAAAGCCCGGCGATACTTCTCTGGACTGCTTGCCTCGATCCCAATGAGCCGCGCGGCTTGTCTCGGGCCGTAATTTCCGTTAAATTCGATTTGATAAACGTCGCGTTTCACGAAAAAGAGGTTCTCAATATGAAGAGCAGAGAGATGATTTCGGATAGGGAAAAAGCACACGGCGATGTAAAACGTGACCTATTGAAGAGCGTCGTCGCCTACGCGGCAACGGGACTGCTCGGCGCCGCCGTGGCTTACGGAGCAACCGTGCTTGGGCGGCTGCCGTCGCGGGCATTGACCATTTTGCCGGCGGGCATTCATATCCTCGAAGGGCCTGTGGTGAGCTGCGCCGATACCGAATTTATCGAGGGCCGGGTAAATCCGTATGTAGACCCCGAGGTGAAACTCCCGCCTTGTGGCGTTCTCCTCTCGAAGTCGCAAGCTGGGGATCTGGTTCAGGGCCTGGGAGCGGCGCAGCAGTTTTATCGATCCGAACGCATTCAGTACTTCCAGTCCGCTTTGGCGAGACTGGCCACCATCGAGAAGGCGTCGCCGCCCGATCCCAAGCTCAAGAGCGGTGTGCTCGCCGCAATCGGTGATCTTGAGTTCATCAGCAAAGGTGCCCCGGATGGACTCGACGGACCAACGCTGCTCAAGTGGGCGCAAACGCGGGTGCAAGGAGTCCTGACCGATGTTACATCCGAGTTTGAACGGATAAAGGCGATCCTTGCAAAACTGCAGGGTGGCGATGCTCAGGCGCGGCACACAGAGTTCTACTTTGTGGTGACGAATGCGAGCGACGTCGAGTTTTATATTTCAACTGCATGCAACGTCAGGCAGGGTGCTTCCAACGTGGGACTGGTTCTCGAAAAGGTCGATCGGGATGACGTGCTCTCCGCAGCGCTTGTGTATGCGCCGATGCTGCCTGGCCGCGGCAAACTCCTCAAGTACACGCCACGCGATGAAAAGCAGGTCACCACGTTGCTGTCGTCAAAGGAGCCTGTCACTCTGGCTTGTGCGCTGGCGAGCGGCAATACTATCGAAACGAAGAAATTCGATCCCACGCCGTTCGTCGCACGGGAAAGCACCTTTGCCAGCCGCTAGCCGCCTTACCCTCGCCATCACTCATTGAGGGACTGGATTACGCCCTTGCCGGCTCGTGAGAATCCGCCGAATCAGGACATAGGGGGCGGTTGCAAGAGCCCCCTGACACGCTCAGAATTCCCGCCTATCCCAGACATGGCTTCTATGACAAGGCTTCGATTGCTGCCATGACAACGTGCAATCAGTGACTCGCTGATAAAAAAGAGCGTGATGCAACCGTGCTTACTTACCGCAAGAGCTGTGATTTGAAACCCTGACCGATGGTCAACCGGTCAGGGAATTCGGCTGTCATAAAATCAGATAAGGCGGCGCTTGCGGCCGAATACGGCCACAATTACCATGCCGGACCCAAGAAGCATCCAGGTGCCAGGTTCCGGTGCAGTGGCCGGATCGCTAAAGAATGAAAATCCAACGGAAGTTTCAACCCTGTTCCCCTCGGGTGTATTTAGCTCGTTGTAAAGGGTAGTGACACCTGTCCAGGTTCCGTTCTCATCAGCCTGGATTTGGTAGGTTGCCGTGAACGCGCCCGTCACGAGAAAAAGCGGATAGCTGGGGTCCGAACTTGCGCCGAGGTTCGCCTCGGTGTCTTCCGCGCCCAGTCCGGTAACCGTAAGCAGCACACGCGTATTGAGATTTTGATTCCCATATTGGGTACTGTCCAGTGCCCAGGTAGCTGTTGAATCAAACTCGTATGCTCCATCAATCAGGCCTTCGAAGGCCATTGGCGCCGGATTCTGGTTGGCATCGGTCGAATTGTAAACGTTCAACACAGTCGTGGGACCCCAATAGAATGCGGAGTATAGAGTGGGATCGATATCAAAATTTGAATAAGAATAGGTCTTACCCGACCCTCCCGCAGATCCGGAACTACCTAACGTCACGCCGCCGGGTGGAGGGTAGCCGACATTGGTGAGAGTGTCCGCGCTTAGCAAAGATGCCGAAAATACAATTCCAATTATGAAAAAAGTGGATTTCATGGTTACCCACCTTAACAGTCAATGGGGACAAAAGATGTGTATTTAAAAAGACACGTACCGGTACCGCTATGCTTGACATGCTATAAAATAATCGAAATTGCATGCACTCGACGGACCCCAGGAGGCTAATGCCGCAACCGTGCACTCGCAGTCGGATTCTTCTGATTTGTGTTTCCGCTGTTGTGTTGTTGCTGGCCGGTTGTGTCACGGCCACGGCGGTGTCGACGTTTTGCGCTTCGGCGGCCACCACTCTGGCCTCGGCGAAACCCATTTTCAGCGATATGAAAGCTTCCTGCCTGCGCGAGCTCGATGCCAGAGAACCGATCGGATCTTATAAAACATCGGCGAACGATCCCAAAATGGCCCCGAGCATTGCCAACTGCAATGCCATAGGGACGCAAGCGGAGGGCGCCACGGCGGCAGCGGCAATCTTGTCTGACTATTTCAGCGCTATTAACGCACTGGCATCCTTTGGCACGGCAAAAGCGGGATCGGATGCGCAAACCCTGGCTACCAAAACAACCGCGGCGCTGGGATCCGGTTCCGCGGCGCAAACCGCCATCGGCTCGATGGTGGGCGATCTGACCAGTGTGTTCACGTCGGGGTACCAGCTGAAAAAGCTGGAAAGCGATCTTACGCGAGTGAGCGGGAATATTACCGCGGTGTCAAACGGCCTCGTCAGTATCATTCAGAAAAATTACATAGATCAATTACTGATGGACGAGGAAAACAAAACAGCGGCGCGATACAAGGAGTTTTATAAGCCATCGTTTTCTCCCGAGGCGCAGGTAATGCTGGAGGACAGATGGAAGACCGATGCGGCGGCGATTCAGGCAAAACGGGCCTCCGCAATGAGCTTGATTTCGGCGCTGCAGGCTCTTTCGAAAGGGTTCGCCGACATGGCTACCAATGCGCATAAGCTGAAATCCAAAGAGCTGTCAGGATTGTTAGCGCCCTATGTGACACAAGTTCAGACCCTCATACCCCAGATTCAGAAGGCATTCTAAGGTTTCAGGAAGATCCTGGAGGTTGATATTACATGGCATTCGATCCGGCAGATGAAGCCAACCAACTGGCGAACTTGTTCTATTCTCTTTCTCAGGCAACTGACGACTTGCGGTTGGGAGGCACCTTAGTTGCGCCGAGCGTCGACGATCTCGCCAGCCTGAAAGACCAGGCGGATAGGCTTGACAACTGTGGGCACAGTTTTACAGCGCAGGCCATTGGAGCCACATTAGCGAATATCCAGGACGATCTCGCGAATATCAAAAATGTGACGGCGGACGCGAAGGCTCAACTGGGCAAGCTCACAGATGTCTCCAAAGCCATTGCGGCGGCTACGGCTGGCGTAGCACTGGGGCTCGCTATTACCAGCGGGAATCCGGCGACGATTCTGGCTGCAACGGGCGCCTTCGCTACTGCAGTAGCTGGTTCCGGCGCAGGTGCGGGTGGTTAGAACGAATCACGCTATGCAAGATAAGTAGCCGACCGGCTGAGACCGTTAAGCTGCTCCATCATCCCCAGCATGTCCCAGTTCTGCCATGCCTCGAGGATCTTGTCACCCGCCACGCGAAGGATAGTAGTGCCGGTAACCTCGATGGTGGAGCCCGTAGGAGCCATCCCCAGGCCGTCACCGGTATGTTTGGCTGTACAAATCCAGCGAACGCAAACCCGATCGCCTTCCGAGAGACTGTCCTGAATGTCCACACGCAGGTCGGAAAATGCCGCGTTGAGGCGATTCGAAAAACGGATAGAAACTGCAACTAAACCATTTGCTGGGAACGGTGCAAACCCAACACTATACTGTCGAGGGAAGCGTGACTACATATAACGGAGCACACCGCTGCAGCCACGGCCACGCGGAGACACTGCGGTCGCGCCACTTATGAGCATCGAGAACGCGCAGGAGAAGACGCTGACTCAGATCGCCCGCGAAGTTGTCGAACGTGTACCGGCCGTACGGCTGTGCTTGTGGCCGGCGGGGTTCGCGAAAAGGCCGCAGGATTACGCCGGCGGAAAAATCAATATATAGTTATCATTGCTTCCGGCTGGGCTTCCGGCTGGTTAAAGAGTCCTCTCAGGAAGCAGAGGTGAGGATATGCAGACACGAAGAGACTTCGGAAGAGTTCTTTTGGCCGGCGTTCCCACAGCGGCAGCGCTGGCTGCGGCAGTCAACTCAAAGATTGACGGAGTGCAGATCGGGGTCATCACCTATAGCTTTCGCGGCATGCCGGCCACTCAGATGATCCCCGCCATGCTCAGGATCGGCCTCAGCGAAGTGGAACTCATGTCTGGCGATGCTGAAGCGCTGGCAGGCGCACCCCCCGCGCCTGGACGGGGCGGCCGTGGTCAGGCGCCCACACCCGAGATGCTCGCGGCGCAACAGGCCCAGAAAGAATGGCGGGCCGCGGTAAAGCCCGATGCGTTCCTGGGCGTTCGAAAACAATTCACGGACGCCGGTATCGACTTGCGCATCCTCTGTTACAACATGGGCGTCAATATTGCGGACGAAGAAATCGACTATGCCTTCCGCATGGCGCATACGCTCGAAGTAAAGGCCATCTCTTCAAGCTCAACCGTATCCGTTGCGAAACGCGTCGCACCGATCGCGGACAAATACAAAATCACCTGGGGCGCTCACGGCCACGACAACATCAAAGATCCCGAGCAGTTTGCCACGCCTGAGGTCTTCGCTAAGGTCCTCGCCATGGGGAAATACATGGGAGTGAATCTCGACATCGGACACTTCACGGCTGCCGGCTTCGATGCTGTTCCCTTCATCAAAGAGAACCACGCCCGCATCACGAATCTCCACCTGAAAGACCGCAAGAAAAGCCCTCCCGGCGACATGACCCCGATCCAGAGCAATAACTATCCGTGGGGTGAAGGCGACACGCCGATCCGGGGAGTGCTTCAGCTTCTGAAGAAAGAGAAGTACAACATCCCGGCCAATATTGAATACGAGTATGCGGCCCGGGCCAAAGGTGATGCTGTTGCTGAGATCACGCGGTGCTATGCGTACGCGAAGATGTGCCTCGCCTGAAAATGACGCGCCTTGTTTGACGCTATCGGGATCCAAATACACGATCGAAAATCGCATCGACGTGTTTGAGTTGCCGTTCCAGAGAGAAAGTTTCGGCCAGTTTCTCGCGGCTCAGCAGCGAAGAGATTTCAACGTCGTTTTCGATCGCCGCGCGGAAGTCTCCGTCATTTTCCCAGGCTTCCATGGCATAGCGCTGCACAATCGCATAAGCCTGTTCCCGCAGCATTCCCGCCGCCGACAAATCCAGCAGAAGCTGTCCCGAAAACACAAGACCCTTCGTTAAATCCAGATTGCGCCGCATGCGGTCGGGATAGACGAACATCGTGTCCACCAGGTTGGCGGTTTGGTGCAAAAGGTAGTCCGCCAGAATCGTCGAGTCGGGCAGAATCACGCGCTCCACGGAGGAATGCGAAATGTCCCGCTCGTGCCACAACGCAATATTTTCAAACCCGGCCTGAGCATTGGAGCGGACTACTCGGGCCAGACCGCAGATCTGCTCACTCGTGATGGGGTTCTTCTTGTGCGGCATCGCCGAAGAACCCTTTTGTCCTTTAGCGAAGTATTCGCTGGCTTCGCGAACTTCAGTTCTCTGCAGATGCCGGACTTCAAGCGCGATTTTCTCGAGCCCCGCCGTCAATGTGGCGAGCGTTGCGATGAAGTGCGCATGCCGGTCTCGCTGAATCACCTGTGAAGCCACCGGCGCAGGCGTGATTTTCAATCGCTCGCAGATTTTTTCTTCGACTTCGGGTCCGATATGGGCGAAGGTTCCCACTGCGCCGGAAATTTTGCCGACTCGCAGATCTTCCGCCGCCGCTTCCAGACGCTTTTGATTTCTGCCGGCTTCTTCGTACCAGATCGCCAGCTTCAATCCGAAAGTGATCGGCTCAGCATGGATCCCATGCGTGCGGCCTATCTGAACCGCATTTTTGAATTCATGGGCGCGCTTCTTAAGAACTTCGCGAAGCCGCGCCACTCCGGCCAGAAGGATTTCCGAAGCTTGACGGAGTTGCAGCGCCTGCGCCGTATCCACCACGTCGTTCGACGTCATGCCGTAGTGGAACCATCGCGATGCTTCGGAGTATCCCGCCGCCGCCATGGATTCAGCTACCGCCGTCGTAAACGCGATTACGTCATGACGCGTCAGCTTTTCGATTTCAAAGATACGCTCGACATCGAAGCTCGCGTGCCGGCGCAACAGCTTCGCATCGGCCTCCGGCACTACGCCCAGATCGGCCAGCGTCTCGGTAGCGGCCAGCTCTACTTCAAGCCATTGCCGGAATTTATTCTGGTCGCTCCACACCGCGCCCATTTCTGCGCGCGTATACCGCCGGATCAATACGCAAATACCTCAGTTGGGTTTTTTTGTTCCGCGATCACCAGACGTGGATCGAGACCACGTTCCGCCAGGGTCTGTGCCGCACCCATCCGCACAATCTCCGGATGATTATTGTGTTCGCTGATGTGACCCAGGATCAGCGTCTGCACACCGGCATCCAGATCGGTCGAAAGGTAATCGCACGTATGCATATTCGAAAGATGACCGTTGCGGCCCATTACCCGCTGCTTCACGCTCCACGGATACGGCCCCACTTTCAGCATGTCCAGATCGTGATTGGATTCGAGCAGCAATACCTGGACTCGCTTCAGATGTACTTTGATCGAATCAGGCATGTAACCGAGATCCGTCGCGATGCCGACCTTTACGCCTTCGGCATGGAAACAGAATCCCACCGGGTCGATCGCATCATGCGGGATCGTAAAGCTCTGCACCACGATGTTGCCCACCATCCAGCCGGAGCCCGCTTGAAATTCCTCGACCGGAGGCGCTTCTTCTCCATCCCAATCGATCACCGGTGCCGTCAGACGCGAAACGAACACAGGCAGCGCTTTGCCTTTTTTCCGCCGCGCCCGAACTAAACGAGCCAGCCCCGCTACATGATCGGAATGTTCATGAGTAATGAGAACCGCGTCGATATCGTCCAGCGATTCGCCGATCTCCGCGAGCCTGCGCGTCAGTTCTCTGACACTCAGGCCCGCATCGATCAGTATTCGCGTCTTCGAGGTGGCAAGGAAGGCCGCATTTCCCGAACTTCCGCTCGCCAGCACCGAAAAACGTACCGTGACAATTCTCCCTAGATTTGTTTTAGCAGGAGAAGGCCCCCGGCACAACGGTTCTGCCCTCTTTAATTAACTGCGGAGGTACTACGACGCCATTTTCTTCTTGATTACGTCCACCAGCTCCTGCACCGCGCCCGAGCTCTTCTTCAGCGCCGCGCTTTCTTCGTCAGTCAACTTGATTTCGTAGATCTTTTCGATGCCGTTCGCACCCAGTTTGCAGGGCACTCCGACGTAAAGTCCATTGATCCCATACTCGCCTTCCAGATACGCCGCGCAGGGAAGAACTTTCTTCTTGTCTTTCAGAATCGAATCGGCCATCTCAACCGCCGAAGCCGCCGGAGCATAGTAAGCGCTGCCGGTTTTGAGGTACTTCACGATTTCCGCGCCGCCGTTGCGAGTGCGATCTACGATCGAGTTCAAGCGGTCTTCCGGAATCAGTTCCGTCAGCGGAATTCCCGCCACACTCGAAAGCCGGACTACGGGAACCATCGTGTCGCCATGTCCGCCCAGAACCACGGCGGTCACGTTGTCCACCGACACACCCAATTCCATCGCGATAAAGGTCCGGAAACGAGCCGAGTCGAGCACGCCCGCCATTCCGATTACGCGGTTTCTGGGGAACTTCGACACCAGGTACGCGACCTGCGCCATCGCATCCAGCGGGTTGGTCACTACGATGATGGTGGCGTTCGGCGAGACGGCACAAGCCTGCTCGGTAGCCGCCTTGACCACTTCATAGTTTGCCAGCAGAAGATCGTCGCGGCTCATGCCCGGCTTGCGCGGGAACCCGGCCGTGATGATGATGATGTCTGAATTCGCCGTGGGACCGTAATCATTGGCGCCGGTGATCGAAACGTCGTAACCTTCGACCGGGCCCGCCTGCATCAGGTCGAGGCCTTTACCCTGCGGAATGCCCTCCGCGACGTCCACGAGGACGATGTCTCCGAGTTCTTTTTTGGCGGCCCAGACGGCACAATTCGCGCCGACGTTACCGGCGCCGATGACGGTAATCTTATTCTTCAATTCGACTTTTCCTTTCTTAACTTTCCGAGAGGTAACGGGAAACGAAAAGTATATCGTGAGGTGGCGAATGAACAGGGCGAACGATTAAGGTTCGCCGAGGCAGCCTAGCTCTTTTCGTCTTCCCAGACGCTGGGCTTGCGGTGCATGATCTGCTCTATGCTCATCGGCTTCGGACGGAAAGCCGTCCCATAGTGCTTATCGATCTCATCCCGGTAGCTCATGCGTGGGCCCGGAAAACCGATCAGCTGCCATCCGATCAGATCCACATTCCCGCCGTGAGCCGGGTCGCAGAACATGCCCTCAATGGTGTTGGTTCGCAGCATCGTGAAGAAGCGGCTCTTCTCGATGGATTCCAGTTTTTTGTCCTGCTCTTCCGCGGAGAGCGCCGCGAAGTCCTCGCCCAGCGTTCGGATACCCGCGCGATAAATCTGCTGCGGATTCTCCTGTCCCTGATATCCGTGCTCGGGGACCGACTCGACCCATGGCCCTTTTGTGTACCGGTATTTGTCCCGGCCCCAGGGACCCGCCAGTTGCCGGTCGATGTAGATCACGACACCCGCTTCTTTCGCGCCCGGTCCCGATCGATCACTGGGAAATATCCGGTCACAGGCTGCCGATATCGTGCGGGCTTCAATCTCTGTGAAGAAACGCAGCGGAACTTTGACGGTCCCGTTCTCCTGCGCGGCGAGCCGCAAAGGCTCCCGCGCCAGCGTGTAGAGTAATACCCCACCGAGTGCCTGCTTTGGAATCGTGAGAAACTCGCGGCGTTTCATGATTTATCCTGGTTATGGGTGTGTCCTGGCGCTCATTATATATCCGGATGGGGAAGGCGGATGGCTATTCGAGCCCTACCAGATGGGCGGGATTATGTTTCGCCATGGTGTCGATCTCAGCCTGCGTGAAGCCGGCTTTGCGGAACATATCCAGATAAATCTTCCAGCCTTCCGTGTGGACGGGATTATTCGGCTGCCCGAGGTCGCTCGAAAGGATGGTGTGATCCACCCCGACGGCTCGAATGGCCTTCACATAATCGTCGAACGCAAGCTTGTTGTCCCCAGTCGCCGTCGGCAAAACTGAGTTGGAGCAGAACTCGAGGTAAGCGCCCATCTGCGCCGCCTGCTTCATCTGGTCGATGCTCATCGCGATTGTGAAATAGAGCGGATGCGTCACCACAATTTTTGTGATGCCTTGTTTGCGGCCTTCCTGGACCAGCATCAGATCCTCCGCCGGCGTGGAATGTCCGGTGCCCAGGGCAATGTTTTCTTTTGCAATGATCTTCAGCACGTCTATTACTTCCGGCAGCAGTTTTCCGTTGCGGCTCACGGGCACTGAAGGCCGGTTTTCTTTGAGACCCCTGACGTTGTTCTCGGCATCGATCGTCGGCATCCAGACAATCTTCAGATAGTGACCTTTGAATGCCGCGGCCTGTGCCACCGCTTCCGGATTTACGCCGCCTACGGAGCGGTTCAACGCAATCGCGCCGAACAGCTCGATGCCAGGCACTACTTCGCGCAGCGTATATGCCAGCTGAACGGTTGGTTCATAGTGATTCTTCAGCACGAGGCCGCGCATGTGTTCCGCCCGGGCCAGACGCGCCAGATCGAAAACATCGATTTTGCGAGGCGTGGAATCCGGATCGCCGTGGGTATGAATATCGACAATGCCTTCGAGTTGAGCAAAAGACAAAGCGCTCGTGAGCAGCAAAAGAAGAAGGGTTCGCATCGGTTTAAACAGGCTTAAACAAATGAAGCCTCAGAAAACTATACTCCTTTCCTGTCCCATCTGATATATTTCGCCCCATGAGCCGAAAAGTCATATCGCGTTGCCTCGCCGGACTGATGTTTGTGCTTCTGGCATGGGTCGGGTGGAATCAAAGAGCCTTCACCCAGAACACTCAGCCGCAGCCCTTGAATATCAACAAGGTCAAAGACAACCTCTACGAAATCGAGGGAGACGGAGGTAACGTGGCTGTCCTGGTCACCAAAGAAGGCGTCATTCTGGTGGACGACAAATATGACCAGGATCATGACGCCATCATGGCGAAAATCAAGACCGTAACGGAACAGCCGGTCAAATACATATTCAGCACTCACTACCACGCCGATCACAGCGGCGGTAACGCGAAATTCCTGCCCACGGCTCAGATCATTTCGACGGAAAACTCGCGCAACAACATCCTCCAGCACAAGCAATCGAACGCGCCCGCGGGAGTGATGCCGGCTCAGATCGTCTTCACCACGGAATCCGCCGTTTTCCTGGGAGGCTATGAAGTGCGCGCCCGCTATTTCGGGAGGGGCCATACCAATGGGGATGCCGTTATCTACTTCCCTGCCCTGCGCACGATTCACACAGGCGACCTGATGGCAGGCACCAGTCCTCTGATCGATTACAACGGCGGCGGAAGTGTCGTCGAATGGACGAAGACTCTTGACGGCGCGATGGCCCTCGACTTTGACACTGTCATTCCTGGCCACGGCGCAGTAACCAATAAAGCCGGCCTCAAGACCTACCGCGACAATGTTGAGAAAATGCGCACTCGCGTCTCCGGCTTAGTTCACCAGGGCAAGACGCAGGCCGACGTCGCAAAGTTCATGACCATGGAGTACGGCTGGGCGCCTGACAGCCTGCAGCAACAGTGGAGCGTGCCAGGCTTCATGAAGGAACTGAAATAAGTCAGCAACGCCGCTCAGTAGTATCCTGAACTTACTTTTGAACCACTGCCCAGACCCATGACGCTCCTGCCGTTATTCGAGTGGATTCAAAATACGACTATCGGAACCTCGATCCGCGAATCGCTGGTGGTTTTTCCAATTATTGAGACAGTCCATGTCATTAGCCTTGCCTTCTCCATCGGCTTAATCCTCATCACGGATCTGCGGCTCATCGGAGTCCTGATGCCGGGCGAACGCCCCGTCGATGTAACCGCGCCTCTCAAGCGCTGGATGCTGGCTGGATTCGCGCTCATGTTCTCGAGCGGACTGCTTCTCTTTTGGGCGGAGGCCGCGAAGTGCTACAAAAGCCCCGCGTTCCGGTTCAAAATGCTCTTTCTGCTTCTCGCCGGTCTCAACGCCCTGTTTTTCGAAAGCACCATCGGCCGCCATTCAGCATCCTGGGAGGGTATGATCGCCCTGCCGAGACGCGCGCGCTTCGCCGGTTGGGCCTCGCTGATTTGCTGGATCTGCGTGGTCGCCTTCGGCCGCTGGACGGCTTACGGCCTGAATTGAGCACCTGAATTGAGCATCCGACCATGAACGTAATGGGCATTTTTCAGTGGTTTGAGAATTCCGGGATCGGCACTTCGATCCGGGCCTCGACCTACGATTTCGCCATCCTCGAATGCTTCCATCTGCTCGGAATGGTATGCCTGCTGGGCAGTCTTTTCGCGATCGATCTGCGGCTCATGGGTCTGGGCATGACCCGGCAGCCCGTAGCCAAAGTCGCGGCGTCTCTCGCGCCCGTCACGTGGATCGGGCTTTGCACGATGATCGTTACCGGCCTGCTTCTGTTCTCATCGGAAGCCATGAAGTGTTACGAAAACGCCGCGTTTCCGTGGAAGATGGGCTGCCTCTTCAGCGGTTTGCTGCTCTATTTCACGCTGCACCGGTGGGTTTCCCGCCTCGACGATGCGCGAATCGGACCGGTCTGGGGCAAGGTGGTCGGCGCCCTTTCTCTCGCTCTTTGGTTCGGAGTCGCACTGGCCGGCCGCGCCATTGCCTTTGTTTAGACTGTGCCCGGCTTGCCCAACTTCCGTGCGTTGACACCGTGTCTAAGCCCGCGATATCCTTTCGTTTCACCTACTTCCGTAATTACTCGAGGTCCAAACATGAAAGTCCGGTTTCTCCTGGCATCCGTTCTCCTGGTAGCCGCATCCGCTGTGCCTCTTCTGGCTCACCATTCCTTCGCAGCCGAGTTCGATGACACCAAGCCGATCAAAGTCAGCGGCGTGGTCACCAAAGTGGAATGGCAGAATCCTCATGTCTGGTTCTATGTCGACGTGAAAGGCGATGACGGCAAGGTAACCAATTGGGGCTTTGCCGGTGGAGCGCCCGGCCAATTGATGCGCCGCGGCATCACCAATCAGGCGATCAAACCCGGCATGACGATTGCGGTGGAAGGCTTCCGCGCCAAAGACGGGTCAGCCAATGCTTCCGGCGGCCGCGTAACCTTCCCTGACGGCCACAATGTCTTCACTGCCGGGTCGGAAGATCGCACGCCCGATCAAAAGAAATAACGGAGCCAATTCCATGAAACTCGCTCTATCGGTTGCAGGCGTCATCACGCTCTGTGCGGGATCGGTTTTGCTGCCGGCCCAGACTCCGGCGGCTTCTGGTGGGACCAATCCGGCGCCCACCTTCAAAGTGCCGCGCACACCCGATGGCAAGCCGGATTTCTCGGGCACCTTCCAGTGGCCCAAGCCATTGCCCGGTGACGAGATCGGCAAGTCGAACGCGACCATCTTCGACCGCAAGAAGTTTGCTCCGTTCAAAGAGGGTGGCGAAGCTTTCCTCGAACCCCGCACCGGTGATCCGCGCCATGACGAGCCGCGCGATTTCTGCATGCCCGCCGGTTTCCCCGGTTCCCTGCTCTCTGGCAATGCCATGCAGATATTCCAGACCAAAGATTACCTGGTCTGGATCCACGAATTTCAGCGCATGTCGCGCATCATCCCGCTCGACGGCAGGCCTCATCAGACCGGCATCGAGCCCACTTACAACGGCGACCCGGTAGCGCATTGGGACGGCGACACCCTGGTAATCGAAACCACCAACTTCAAGCGCTGGGTTCTTGACGATTATTTCTACTCGAATCCGAAGGAATACCGTATGCACAGCGATGCCGTGAAATTCACCGAACGGCTGCGCTGGAAGAGTGCGGACAAGATTTCCTGGACCCTCACGGTGGACGATCCGAAGATTTTCACAGCACCCTGGACCCAGGAGTTTGAAATTGAATCGAAACCCGACTGGGCCGCGCAGGGGCTCTTCGAATACGTCTGCGAAGAAAACAACCGCTGCCCCGGCGGCAAATGCGAAGTCAAATAAGGTAACGCTGGCCTAAACGGTCGTCTCGCGTGATCCCGGTTCCGGCGGCGCCGCAGGGTCCGGTTCGCTCCGCTCCACCACCACTGTGAATTTCGCCGCCATAGCGGCCAGCGCGCCCAATGCAGCCAGCACCGGGGCGAGAATTGTTCCTACCGCCGCCACCGAAACCGGTATCTCGACGAACGTGTTTCCCTTGTCGTCTTTAACGATGATGCGCCGGACATTTCCTTCATGAATCAGTCCGCGGACCTTGTCGGCCAGATCGTTGCCAAACACCTTAATTTCTTCAATAATCGCTTTTGTGGATTCCATGACCGTCTCCTCCAGGGCCGTCCCCTCACCTTATTGTGATCCACGCCTCGTTATACTGTCTTTTCCATGTCCATTCTCGATGTCAACGACATCCGGCAGATCCTGCCGCACCGTTATCCATTTCTGCTGGTAGACCGCATCATTGAGCTTGAGGCCGAACGCGTCGTCGGCATCAAGAACGTCACCATCAATGAGCCGTTCTTCAACGGACACTTCCCTGAGATTCCCGTCATGCCAGGCGTGCTCATCGTCGAAGCCATGGCCCAGACCGCCGGGATTCTGGTCCTGCGAAATATGGAAGACCGTAAGAACAAACTGGTGCTTCTGGTCTCGATCGATGCCGCTCGTTTCCGCAGACCAGTAGTCCCCGGCGATCAACTCCGTTTTGAAATGACGGTTATCAAGCGCAAAGCCACCGTGGCCAAAATGGCGGGAAAAGCCTACGTGGATGGCGTTCTGGTAGCCGAAGCCGAGATTATGTGCAAGATCGAAGATCGCGCGCCCGCGCCTGCCCCCGAGCCAGCAAAGCCGGACGCTGAATCCGCCCGGTAATGCCGATCCATCCGACAGCCATCGTCGACCCGGCTGCCCATATACACGACACCGCTGACATCGGCCCCTATTGCATCGTGGGCGCGGAAGTGGAGATAGGCGCCCGCACGCGGCTTATGGCGAACCTCTACCTGGAAGGGCCGACTCAAATCGGTGAAGACAACGTCTTCTTTCCTTTTTCATCCATCGGTGTCGCTTCACAGGATTTGAAGTACAAGGGTGAGCGCGCCATCACACGCATCGGCCACCGCAACCGCATCCGCGAATTCGTGACGATACATCGCGGCACCGAAGGCGGCGGTCTGGTCACCGCAATCGGCGATGACAATCTGCTGATGACTTACACCCACGTCGCGCATGATTGCCGCATCGGAAACCACGTGATCCTCGGTAACAGCGTGGGTCTCGCCGGCCATGTCCGGGTCGACGACTGGGCCGACATCTGTCCTTTCAGCGGCGTTCATCAGTACTGCCGCATCGGCCGCCATGCTTTCATAGGCCCTTACAGCGTCATCAAGCAGGATGTACTTCCTTACTCACTGACCAGTTGCCAGCCCGAAGTTCAGGTCTTCGGGGCCAATAGTGTCGGGCTCGGCCGCCGAGGTTTCGATAAAGCATCCGTTGAATCGCTCCAGACCGCTTTCCGCCTCCTCACCCGCGCCGGTCTCAACACCACTCAGGCCGTCGAACGCATTCGCGCCGAAGTGCCGTCTTCCCCTGAAGTCGAGGACCTGCTCACATTCATCGCTTCATCCACCCGAGGCTTCGCCAAAGGATGAAGTACGGAATCATCGCGGGTAATGGCCGCTTTCCGCTCATCGCCCTCGAATCCGCCCGCAAGCGCGGCGATGAAGCGATTGCCATTGCCATCCGTGAAGAAGCATCGCCTGAAGTCGAACAGTTCGCCGCTCGCTGCTATTGGGTATCGCTCGGTGAACTCAGCCGCCTGATCGAGATCTGCAAAGCGGAAGGCATTGACCAGATCATGATGGCCGGCCAGGTAAAGCACGCCAGCATATTCTCCGCCATCAAGCCCGACTGGCGTCTCATCAAGGTTCTGGCCGCGCTGCCGCAGAAGAACACCGACTCTCTGATCGGCGCTGTCGCCAAAGTTCTCTCCGATGAAGGGATCGAATTAGTCGACTCGACGCATCTTCTGAAGCCTCTGCTCGCGCCCACCGGCACCATCGCGAAACGTAAGTTCTCGAGCGATGAGCGTCGCGACATCGACTACGGACGGCGCATTGCCCACGCGCTGGCCAGCCTCGATCTTGGCCAATCCGTCGCCATCGCCGATAAAGCCTGTGTCGCCCTCGAAGCCATGGAAGGCACAGACGCCATGCTGCGCCGTGCGGCCAGTCTGGTGGAAGGCCGCCCGCTCGCGCTGGTAAAAGCGTCTTCTCGCCGCCGCCATTTACTTTTCGATGTGCCCGTAATCGGCCCTAAGACTATCGAAGTCATGATCGAAACCAATACCACCGCACTCGCCATCGATGCGGGCCGCACCTTGCTGCTGGATCGTGAGGAACTTCTCGACAAAGCGCGCGCCGCGGATATCGCCATCGTAGGAATGGAGCCCGCCGAATGAGCAACCGGCCACCCACGCGGGTTGCCGTCATCGGCGCCGGCTCTTTCGGAAAGAATCACGTTCGCGTGGTCTCTGAAAGTTCACGAGCCGAACTCAAGTTCGTCGTGGACGCCAACCAGGCCCGCGCCCAGGCACATGCCGCCGCTCACAACGCGACCGCCGTTGCTGACTATCGCGAAATCATCGGTCACGTCGACGCCGCCATCTTAGCCGTCCCCACCGTGGCCCACGCCGAAATCGGCTGTGCGCTGCTCGAAGCCGGCATCGACGTATTAATCGAAAAGCCCATCGCCTCCACGCTCGATGAAGCCGATCGTCTGGTCAGTGCCGCGGCGCAGCATAACCGCATGCTTCAGGTGGGCCATCTCGAGCGCTTCAATCCCGCGGTAATCGAACTCGAAAAACGCGCCACGCTGCCTCTGTTTTTCGAAATCCATCGCATGAGCGTCTTCACTCTGCGCAGCCTCGATGTCGATGTCGTGCTCGATCTCATGATTCACGATCTCGACATTGTCCTCGCTCTGGCGCGCGGTGAACTGGATGAAATCCGGGCGGCTGGCATCTCGGTCCTGTCACCTAAAGTGGATATTGCCAACGTACGCCTTCAGTTCACCGACGGTTGTGTCGCGAACCTGACCGCCAGCCGTGTCTCGACCGAAAAGGTTCGAAAACTCAGGCTTTTCCAGCCCCTGCAGTACATTTCGCTCGACTATGCTAAACAAGCTGCCGCCCTCTTCGCTGTCGGCGGCGAAGCCGGAATCGCCTTCGAGCAGCTTCCCATTACCGCGGCCGAGCCCCTGAAACTCCAGTTCGACGCTTTTCTGGACTCGGTAACCACCCGCTCTCAGCCGAAACTGAATGGCCCTATCGCACGTAGAACGCTGGAAATAGCCCTCCGCGTCCTTGCTAAGATCGAAGAGCACGCCGGAGTAGTCGCTAAAACTCTCGCTTCCGGATGGAAACCTTAGCACAGTCCGCATCCGCCTCTTCATCTACGGAACCCGAACTCCATCTGCTGCTTCAGGAGCGGCAATACGTCTTCACGGCTGTCGAAAACCATTCGCGCTGGCGTTCCGCAGCCATTGGATCCGTCGGCTTTCACGTTGTTGTCCTCCTGATCCTGTTGCTGGTTCCCGATACTCCCGCGAAAATCGAACCCGAACCGCCGATCCTGCACATCACACAGCTCTACATCCCCACGGATCTCACGCAGAAAGCCCCCAACACAGGCAAGATCACCAAAGAGATTACCGCCGAGGCGATTGCCCCGCGCCCGATCATCAAGTCTCCGTCGCCAGCCCCAGCGGCAGCCCAGACGCCCAAGCCTTCCATCGTGCCATTGCCGGCTCAAGCGGCGCCCATTGCCAAGCCGGTTCTGGTCGAACCCCCTAAGATCGTCTCCGAAACCCCGGCTCCGGTCGATATCGCACAAATTCCGAAAGTGCCCCTGCCTTCGCAGAATGAACAGCCCAAGCTCGCTATGCAGAACGTCGCGCCGACCTCCGTCGCCGGCACCGCCCGGCCCCAGGGCGGTATCGCGATTCCCAACCCTTCGGTTCAGGAGGCGATTCGCAACCTCTCCCATAACGGCGTCGAGGGTACTCAATCGGTCGGCGACCTGAATGTCGATGAAGGCGGCTCCGGCGCGGGGCTGAATCTTCCCCCTTCGGCAGGCCGGCCGCGCTCGGCGCTCGAATTGAAAAGCGATCCCATGGGTGTCGACTTCCGACCGTATCTGCTCCAGGTTCTGGCAGCCGTACGCCGCAACTGGTTCGCCGTCTATCCGGAAGCCGCCCGGCTTGGCCAACGCGGACAAGTGGTGCTTCAGTTCGCAATCGGCAAGCGGGGGGAGCTCAACAAGGTGGTTTTCTCTACGGAATCCGGCGCCAAAGCGCTCGACCAATCGGCCGTGGCCGCCATTTCCGCCTCTAATCCCCTCCCTCCGTTACCTGCTGATTTCAAAGGAGAACGGGTAGTACTACAATTGACTTTTCTCTACAATATGCCCCGGTAGCAGCCGCTTTCGCCTCCACCCGGAACCGATAGCGGGGCGGCATGCGGACATGATAGTATGGTCGTGTCCATACCGCCTCATCCATTTGCGCGCTTCGGAGCCGCATGCCCTGGAATGGCGGGTTCGGCGCGTAATGATCGGTGATCGGAAGCTTTTTACCGATTTCCTGTACAGGTAAACCGAACCATTTCCGCGCTGTAAGACGTATAGAGTTGAGGAGCCGGGCTTCGGAAGCCCGGAGGCCCTCGTGAACATCTCATTTATCAGGAGACGACCATGGCAGGACGCGGACCGCAATCTTTCAAAAAACGTCAGAAAGAACAACAGCGCAAAGAAAAGCAGCAGGAGAAAGCCTCGCGGCGTGAGGAGCGTAAGAATTCCCCTTTAGGTGCCTCGGATCAGGAAGAATTGAGAGTTCTCGATGCCCCGTACATTCTGCCCGAGTTCCAGGATTTCGAAGAGGCGACTCCGGCTTCAGCGACCTCAGCACCCGCATCGGCACCCGTTGCGACTCCGACTCCGACTCCGACGACGCCGTAATCCCGGTTACACAGGTTTCAAACCGAAAGGCGGCCGACCCCTTCTGGGCAGGCCGCTTTTTTCTTGGGTTGTCGCTCCTTGTCCACTCCGTGCCCGTTTACTCCGTCGCATGTGCCAGAATCAATAAAATCCGGTCATGAATAAGCGCCTCGTGGTCGCCTTCGCGGCCTATGTGATTCTAGGTTCCATTGCGGCAGTCGTGCTGAGCGGAAAACTCCTCATCGCCATCCTTGGCCTTTTTGCTCTTCTGGCGGTCCGGACGCTGATCGCGGCTAAAGCCGGTTGGCACTTGTAACAAAGCCGCTATAATAGCCCAAAGGGCAATGACCGGCATCACCGTTCGATATGCATCATGATCGACATTAAGAAAAAACTTGAAGAAGAAATCACGGCGCTCGAATATGAGCTTCGCAACGAATTGCCCAGGGAAATCCTCAAGGCGCGCCTCCACGGCGACCTCAAAGAAAATGCGGAGTATCACGCAGCCAAAGAACGGCAGGGCTTAGTCAACGCCCGGCTCGGTCAATTGCAGAAGCGGCTGGCCGATTTCTCAATGATCGACTTCTCACGCATTCCGCATGACCGCGTGGGTCTCGGATCGAAATTAGTTGTTCTCGATACGCGTAAAAACGAAGAAATCCACTACGAGCTGGTTACTACGGAAGAGGCCGACGCCACTCTCGGTAAAATCTCCACATCCTCTCCCATCGGGCGCGCCCTGCTGGGGAAGGAACCCGGTGATACCGTTAAGATGGAAACGCCCGGTGGCGTGAAGGAGCTCGAAATCCTTACGCTGCAGACCATTCACGAACTGGCCAAGTAAGCTGCATGACCGTAACCCGCGTCATAGGACAAACGTTCGGCGCGATCATTCAAGGGATCGTGAGCGCCCTCGCGCTTTCCCGCGTCCACCCCAATGTACTTACCTTCCTCGGACTGGTAATCAACATATGGGCAGCCGTCCTGTTTGCTCAGGGTAAGTTTCGCGTCGCCGGCATCGTGGTGATTGGAGCAGGCCTCTTCGATATGGTGGATGGACGCGTCGCCCGCGAGACCAACCGGGTCACGCGTTTCGGCGGCTTCTTCGATTCCGTCCTCGATCGCTATTCCGACCTCGCCGTTCTGGTCGGCCTTCTCGTCTTCTACGCGTCAATCAATCGCTTCTTCTATGTCGTGTTGACAGCGATCGTAATGACCGGCACTGTGCTGGTCAGTTATACCCGCGCCCGTGCCGAAAATACCATTCCGCGCTGCAAAGTCGGCTTCCTCGAACGTCCCGAACGCGTGGTGCTGGTGATCATAGGCGCTCTGTTCAATCGTATGGCTCAGGTCCTGTGGGTAATCGCGATTCTGTCCAATATCACCGTGGTGCAGCGCATGTTCTACACCTGGAAAGAAACCAAGCAACTCGAAGACGCGCAACTCCGTGCTGTCCCGGAGAGTAACACCGCCGGCAGTTTCATAACCCCGCGCCCGTAGTCGTCACCGTCAGCCTGCCGTGCTTCACACCTTTCGTGCTGATCAAACCGTCGGCAATTTTCCTTACCGCCGCTGACTTCCCTTTTACGACCAGCACCTCAAGGCAGTTGTTGTGATCCAGATGCACGTGCATGGTGGAAAGGATGTTGCGGTGATGATCGTGCTGCATTCCCGTCAGACGCTCGCTTAACGTGCGCACGTGGTGGTCATAGACCAGGGTCACCGTTCCCACCACATCCGCCTCCGGCGACTCCCAATGCTGCTCCACCAGCTCTTCCCGGATCAGATCCCGGAAGGCCTCCGAACGGTTGGCATATCCGCGCTCCGCGATCAGACGATCGAACTGCTCCAGCAAAGAAGAATCGATCGCCACACCTATTCGCGCGAGGTCGCTCATGCGTACATATTAAGGCAGTCTCCCAATCGCACGATTTAAAATAACGTGCTACCGTGGAGGCAATTGGATGCATATCCCCGACGGCTTTCTGAGCACGCGAGTCTGGGCCACCATGGATGCGGTTGCGATCCCCGCCGTCGCCCTGCTTTCCCGCCGCGCGCAGCGTAGCCTCGACACATCGCGCCTGCCTCTGATGGGCGTTATGGGCGCATTCATTTTCGCCGCCCAGATGATCAATTTTCCGGTGGGTAACGGCACCAGCAGTCACCTCGTGGGCGGCGCACTACTGAGCTTCACACTCGGACCGGCGGCCGCGGCCATGGTGATGACTTCGATTCTGGCTATTCAGGCCCTGGTGTTTCAGGATGGCGGATTGCTCGCCCTCGGCGCCAATGTCTTCAATATGGCGATCGCCGGAGTCTTCGCGGGATACCTGCCTTACCTGCTGTTGCGCGGCAGAAAATCCGGCATCTTCCTCGGCGCCACACTTTCATTGCTGGTCAGCGCGTTCTTCGCCCTGATGGAACTCGCCCTGTCCGGCGTACGCATGCCGCCAACTATGCTTTTGATTTCAATCGCCCTGTTCACCGTCTCCGCCGTAGCCGAAGGCGCCATTACGGTGGCAGTTGTCGGCGCGCTGCGCAACATCGAGCCGAATCTTCTCAGGCAGACTGCATCAGCTCCTGTGCTGACTCGCCGTCTCAGGTTGGTACTGGCCGGCGCGTCCGCGGCTCTCGTGATGACCGCTATCTACGTCGCTTCCACGAAACCCGACGGCATCGATGAAATCACCCGCCTTACCGCCGCTCGTGCCACGTCGCTTCTGTCTTCCCCTCTGTCTTCCCGCCTGTCTTCCCCGCTGGCCAATTATCAGGTCAGTTTTCTTTCGTCCCATTCTTCTAATTGGCTGACACATGCCTTCGCGGGTCTGGCTGGTATCTTCGCAGTCTACCTGGTCTGCCTGGTGCTGAGTCGCCTGCTCCGCGCCTCGCGATCCGCGCTTAAGCCTGAAGGTATCTGACATTGCGTCAGGCTCGCGTTGAGCGCTGGAGCAGCGGCGCCAGCTATCTGCATCGCCGCCATCCGGCCGTCAAGATTGCGCTGGCTCTTTTGTTCCTGATTTCCCTGGCTTCGGTGTCTTCCCAAAGAGTTCCCTGGTTTTTCGTGACCAGCGCGGCGCTGATCGTCTGTTGCATCGTCGCCGCCCGCCTGCCGCTGCTTCCTTTGCTGCTGTCCGCGGCGGCCGTTCTGCCCTTCGCCGTATTATTTGCCCTGGTGGCGATCCTCGCGGGAGACAATGCCCGCGCCAGCCTGTTAATTGTCCGCGCCTATCTCTCCGCGCTTACCGTACTGCTCCTCGCGGCAACAGCCCCCGTCTCAGACCTTATGGCCGGGCTCGAGTTCCTCCGTGCACCACGCTTTCTCCTGTCGGTAATGCAGTTCCTCTATCGTTATCTGATTGTTCTTACCGGCGAAGCGGCTGCCATGCGTGACGCCAGCCTGAGTCGTGCCGGTTCATTGCGCGTCCTCGAGTTACGGCAGGCCACCGGAGCCGCTGCCATCCTTTTTGCACGGGCCTGGGCGCGAGCTCAAGCCGTTCACCAGGCCATGTTGTCGCGCGGTTTCGACGGCATGCTGCCGCGTCTCCATCAACCGCGCTTCAATGCGGCGGACATCCGGTTTGCCTTCATCGGCGCCGCCATCGTCATCGCAGTCAGGCTGGCCGCGTGATGTCATCGCCAGCGGTTCCGATTGTGATGGTGCGCGACCTGTCCTTCAGTTACCCGGATGGGACCCTTGCTCTTGAGGGAATTAATTTTGAACTCGCCGATAATTCAACCGTCGCGCTGCTTGGCCCCAACGGTTCAGGGAAAACCACATTTGCTCACCATCTCAATGGACTGCTGAGGGGCTCAGGTGTCATTGAAATCGGAGGCCTGCCTGTCACACCGGCTAACTTACCCCGCATCCGCAGGAATGTCGGGCTGGTATTTCAGGATTCCGATAATCAGCTTTTCATGCCGACCGTAATTGAAGACGTCGCTTTCGGACTTCTTGCGGGAGGAATGCGCGCCGGTGAAGCAGAGGATCGAGCTCACCAGGCACTCAAACAGGTAGGCCTCGACGATAAGACTGACAAAGCCCCGTGGCACCTGAGTGCCGGAGAAAAGAAACGTGCCGCGATTGCAGGGATTCTGGCGGGTGAAGCAAAACTGCTGGTACTGGATGAGCCGACTACCTTCCTCGACCCACCCGCTCAGCGTTCTTTGGCTGAGTTACTTGCCAGCTTGCCGCAGGCGAAAATCCTGATTACTCACGATGTCGCTTTCGCCTGCAGGCTAACCAATGAAGCTTGTTTTTTTCAGAATGGAAGAATCACCGCGCGCGATAACATCGCGACGCTTGCCTCACGGTTTAACTGGACGGTTTAACTGGAAACTTTAACCGATAAAAGCCACTACGCAACTTTCTTCGTTGCTTTTTGATTCTTGCGATGCTCCGCCCAGCGTTTGCGTTGCGCGGTAGCAATTCGCTTGCGCGCCGCGGGACTCAATACGCGTTTCGCACGACCCGTTGCAGGCGCGCTGGCAGCCGGAGAAGCCGCCGGTGCGGAAACGGCAGGCGCCGACGCTCCACCTTTTAATCCCAGTTGACGGCGGATGAGATTGATTTTTTCCTGAAGTTCGTCCCGTTCCTGCTCGAGGTGACGCAATGCGTACTCGAGAATTTCGGCGTTCTGATCTGATTTTCCTCTTGGCATGGATTCTCCCTGTGACAATATATCATGGGTTCTCAGATAACTACCAATAACTAATCGATAGAAAAACCTATCTTGCGACTTCTGATCCAGCGAGTCACTCGCGCTTCTGTACACGTTGACGGTAAGTTAGAATCCACCATTGGATCCGGGCTTCTGGTGTTCGCCGGTATTGCCGCGGCGGACTCAAAACGAGAGGCTGACTATCTCGCTGAAAAGTTGATTCATCTCCGTGTATTTTCAGACACCAATGGACGTATGAACCTGAGTGCACTGGATGTTCGCGCCGAGATACTGCTGGTATCGCAATTCACCCTATATGCCGATTGCCGCAAAGGGCGGCGACCCAGTTTCGATCTGGCCGCGCCGCCCGATGCCGCTCGCGAACTCTATGCCTATCTGGTGGAAACTGTCCGGCAGAAGAGTGGCCTCGTAGTGAGAAACGGCGTGTTCCAGGCTCATATGGAAGTAGAACTGGTTAACGACGGTCCTGTGACTCTGATTCTCGAAAGCTGAAGGTCTTCCTTTATTCACCGGGCGGGTGGTTATACTGGTCGTTCCCCTTCTGCAATGCCTGATTCCATTTCCTATCGCGACGCCGGCGTCAATATCGATGAAGCCGATCGCGCCGTTAGTTCCATTCGCCGCATGGCGCGCGCCACTTTCACGAAAGGCGTTCTTACCGAGATCGGATCTTTCGGAGGTTGTTTCGCGCTTCCGAAGATGAAGCAGCCGGTTCTGGTGAGTTCCGTCGATGGCGTGGGAACAAAGCTGAAAATCGCCTTCGCAACCGGGCGTCATGACACCATCGGCGAAGATCTGGTCAATCATTGTGTAAATGACATTGCCGTCCAGGGCGCCACTCCGCTGTTCTTTCTTGACTATCTCGCGGTGGGAACTCTCGATGCGGTGGTCGCTGCGCAGATCGTATCGGGAATCGCCCGCGGCTGCACTGCCAATGGCTGTGCCCTGATCGGCGGAGAGACAGCCGAAATGCCGGGTATGTACCACCCTGGCGAGTACGATATTGCGGGCACAATTGTAGGAGTTGCGGAGAAGAAAAACATCCTGACTCCCGCCCGCGTCAAGTTAGGCGATGCACTCATCGCTCTGCCCTCGAATGGCTTGCACACCAACGGTTATTCTCTGGCCCGGCGAGTATTATTCGACATCGGAAAACTCACCATTGATTCACTCTTTCCCGATCGGAATCATCGCCTGGCAGATGAGTTATTGCGCGTACACAGGAGTTATCTGCGGCCGCTCTCTCTGCTCGCCAAAGCGAAGTTACTCGCCGGCGCAGCTCATATAACGGGAGGCGGCATTACGGATAATCTGCCTCGTGTCCTGCCCAAAGGTCTCGCCGCCTCTATTGACACCGCATCCTGGGCGGTCCCGGAGTTGTTCAGCCGCATTCGCGAGATCGGCAATATACCGGAAGCTGACTGGCGCCGAACCTTTAACCTCGGCGCCGGTATGATTTTTGTGGTTCCGGCAGCCAAAGCTTCCCTGGCGTTAAAGGCTCTGCGCCGCGCGGGCGAACAGCCGTGGGTGATTGGTGAAGTGATTCGCCAGCGCCGCGGCAAAGGACGCGTGGAGTATCACGCACAATGAGGCTCGGCGTTCTTATCTCCGGCCGCGGTTCTAACTTCGAAGCGATTTCAAACAACATCAACCGCTTCAAACTGGATGCGGAAATCGCCGTCGTAATCAGTAACCGGCCATCCGCGCCCGGCCTTGAAATCGCACGCCAGCACGGTCTTCCCCTTCGTGCGATCCCTTCGGCCGGCATGGAGCGGGAAACTTACGACCGTTTATTGATCGACGAATTGAAAACGCATGAGGTGGATCTGGTCTGTCTCGCCGGATTCATGCGTCTGCTGAGTGCTCAATTTATTCAAAGCTTTCCCCAGCGCGTCCTGAATATCCATCCTTCTCTGCTTCCGGCGTTTCCGGGTCTCGACGCCGTCAGGCAAGCTCTCGATTACGGGACCAAAATCACCGGCTGTACTGTTCACTTCGTGGATGAGTTTCTTGACTCAGGTCCGACCATCATTCAAGCGGCCGTCCCGGTGCTCGATGACGACACCGTAGACACACTCTCCGCGAGAGTTCTGGCGCAGGAGCACCTGATTTACTCAAAGGCAATTCAATACATTGTGGATGGGCGCGTAACCATCGAAGGCCGGCGCGTCCGGATCAAACCCGAACCGACCGAGTAGCGCGTCTTCAGAACTCGATTCGGCGGACTGCCCCGTCGACAGCCGTCATGCCCTCGGGCGCGGGAGCAAACTCCAGAGTCACCCGAATGGGTTTCTGCGGCCCGCAACTGAGCAACAGCGTGGACCCTGAAGTCGCATTCAACTCGACGGCCTGAGCCGAAGGCAAGAAGAATGTCATGGGTTTCACGCTTCCGTCTTTGCCTTGCGTTTCCAGAACCATGCGGCTACCCGCAGCCGCGCAATCGACCTGACGGATTACGCCCTGAACCATTTCTCGTCTTTCTCCCGTATGTTCCATGGCCGGTCCGCTCGATCGGGCATTGATCAGTTTGGAAAGTGAGTCAGCCATCTTTATATCGCGCTCCTGCTTCACCCACTTACGGCAGGTATCCAGATTCTGGCGCGCCGCTGACAGATCGCCGGTTTCGAGATAGGCATAGGCCAGACTGCAGAACAACGGGGGAGCTCGGTCCGGTTTTACATCCGGCATCGCCAGAAGATCGGTAATCGCTTCGGGAAATCGGCGCGCCGCGACCAGCGATTTACCCAATTGCAGACGCGCATCCGCAAAATCCGGCTTCAGCTTGACCGCTCGTTCCAAAGGAGCAATAGCTCGTTCCAATGGCTGCCCGGCTGCGGATTCAAGTCCCGCGAGTTCGAAACACATCAGAGGATTCGTACTGCCCTCATCGAAAGCCTTTTCGAACTCCGCCCGCCCGCCCGCGAGATCGCGGTTGCTCAGCGCCAGATAACCGATCGATTCCGCCAAATCCGCTCGACCCGGCTGCTCCGCGTTCAGTTGATCGTAGGCAGCCTTCGCTTCGGCCTTCCGGTTGATGGCTGCCAGCAGATCCGCCAGCACCAGCCGGGAATCGAAATCGGAGATCTTCGACACCGAAGGTTCCACCGTTTTTGTGTCGAACTTCAGTTCAAACGCTCTTCCATAGAGTTGCTTGCGATCGAAATACGATTTCAGATCTTTAAATACATCGGCCCCGGATTTTCCCCAAACCGCGCGGCAGGCTTGTTCCGCCGTCTGACCGCTGCTGATGGCTAGAATGAACTTACCGAAGCCGCTTTGGTAATCAGGCGACAGGTAAAGCATGTGCATCAGCGCCCAACTCTGCGCATAAAAGATTCCGGCGCGATTTGCCTCGTTGTAAATCGGCGAGGAATGATCGACCGTCGTCAGAGTTTCGAAGTCCAGCCACTTGTCCTGCTCAAGACTTCGTAAATGCTCGGGAATCAGATCGCCCACGGCGGTCTCTTTTTTCGAAGGACGCAGCGTCGAGTTCACCTCAGCCCAGCCTTCGTTCACCCATAGTGGAACTCGCAAGCCACTCAGCTGGATAGCCAGATGCGTGTACTCATGAATCGCCGTCCCGTAGGCCCGGTCGGAAAGATCGCTCATAACGATGTAGTAGCGTGGCAAACCCGCCGCGAAGTACGAGTCCGATCGGGCATTCGCCCGGTATCGACTAAATTCCGCCTCCGAAGAAAACTGCACAATACGCACGGGCAAAGCCGGCGTGCCCCGAAGCGGCGATGCCTTCTGGAAAAAGTTGTGCACCCTTTCGAAGTGCTCCATCGCTTCCCGGCCCTGCCGCTCGTCGACCGACGTATAAAGTTCAAAATCCGGGGTAACGAGGCGAGTCCACTGCGTGGCCAGGGAAGACGCCGGAAAGGCAAGGAAGACAAGAAGAATAAATAAGACCCAGCGCATTCTTACCCTTAAAGTGTATCTGTTATCGCCTTCAACCGGTGCCTGCATGCCCGGGCCCAACTTGACCCGCTATACTTCCCGGTGATATGTTTCTCGGTCAGGAAGCTTCTTTAAATGCTTAAATTACGAACCCCTTTGTTACTGCTTCTGGCAGTTCCGTTGGTGATGATTGCCCAGATGGACCCCGCCGGCGAATGGATCGTGCGCCAACACGAAGACCAACCGGAACGTGGCGCCGGCCCCGAACTCGGCGATTACCTTGGTCTTCCGATAAACAACGCCGACCGCCAGCGTGCCGATAGCTGGGACGCCTCCCTGCTGACACTGCAGGAATGGCAGTGCCGGCCTCATCCGGCCGACTATGGCAGCCGCGGTCCCGCCAACCTGCGCTTCTGGCGCGATATCGATACGGCAACCCAGGAAGTGATCGCGTATCACACGATGGTTCAATGGCAGAATCAGATCCGCACCATCTGGATGGATGGCCGTCCCCACCCTCCCGCCGAAGCGCCGCACACGTGGCAGGGTTTCTCCACCGGCAAGTGGGAAGGGAATATGCTGACGGTCTATACGACCCACCTCAAAGCCGGCTACATTCGGCGCAACGGTGTCGCGCGCAGCGATGAAGCCACTATGACCGAGCACTGGATTCGGCATGAGAACTACCTGACGCTTTTCCAGATTATTGACGATCCGGTCTATCTGACCGAGCCCATGGTTCGCTCCACCGACTGGGAGGGCGCACCGGATCAGCACATCGACCCTTATCCTTGCGAGGTCACTGAAGAAATCAATCGGCCCGAAGGCGTAATCCCACACCACCTGCCGGGCACCAATACCTTCATTACCGAGTTTGCGGACCGGTTCAAACTGCCCGTGAACGCAACCCGCGGCGGCGCCGTGACCATGTATCCCGAGTACAAACTCAAGGCGGCTACCGCTCAGCCTGCATCTACACCGGCCGTGACGCAGGACGCCAAACGGGCATGGGACCCCACCAAAACCGGGGAGATTCGTGCCCTCCAGGTTCGCGGGAATGTCTATCTGCTTTCCGGCGCCGGGGCGAACATAACGCTTCAGTTCGGTAAAGAAGGCGTAATGCTTGTCGACACGGGCATGGCAGGCATTTCCGACAATGTCCTCGCGGCCATCCGAAAACTGACGGACGCTCCCATCCACTGGCTTATCGACACCAGTGCTGACCCGGACCATGTGGGCGGCAATGCCGTAATTCGCAAAGCCGGCGCCACCATCGCGGGCGGCGATATGACGCGTTCGCTCGACGCGGGCGACTCCGAAGCGGGTGCCCAGGTTATCGCGAACGAAGGCGTGCTGGAGCGCCTGAGCGCCCGTGTGGACGACAAATCCGTCACCCCATTCGAAGCGTGGCCGACCGAGACATTCCGCCTGAAGAAACGCGATATGTTCTTCAACGATGAGGCCGTACAGCTCCTCTCGCAGCCCGCTGCACACACCGATGGCGACGTAATCGTATTCTTCCGCCGCTCGGATGTCGTATCCACCGGCGACGTCTTCGTGCCCACCAACTATCCGGTAATCGATCTGGCCCGGGGCGGCAGCATCAATGGGGAAATCGCAGCCCTGAACCGCATCATCGATGTAACCGTACCCGCAGTCAAGGAAGAGGGCGGAACGATGGTTGTTCCCGGTCACGGCCGCATCTGCGATGAAGCCGACGTAGCGGATTACCGCGACATGATTACCATCATTCGGGATCGCGTACAGGCCCTTATCAAAGAAGGCAAGACGCTGGAGCAGGTAAAAGCCGCCCGGCCGACCATGGATTACGATCCCCGCTTCGGCACCAATCAGGGCAAGTGGACGACCGATATGTTCGTTGAAGCCGTTTACCAGAGCCTCAAACAGACCAGTTAAAATTTACTGTTTCTGCTGCTCTTCGAGCATCTCAGCCAGCCGTGCGGTTGCCGGAGCATCGGCTCCAAACCGCGCGGCGTTATAGGCGAGGGTGAATTCGAGAACCCACGCGCGCTCGCCGACGGGAAGCCGTTCCGCAAACTCAAGAGGCGTCACTGCCGGCGGCTTTTCGAGCCCGCGCTGACGCAGTCTTTCCAGCATCTGATCGTAAAGAATACTGGCATCGCGCGCCGAACCGCCGGATCGCCGGACCCGTTGGATATGAGTCTTGCGACGCCACTCCCTCCACGCCCACGGCACAGAAATAAACACGAGGCCTGAGAATCCTGCCAGCGCCAACACCCATCCGCCCCAGCGCTTCAGCAAAGGAATCCAGTTGGTGCCCGTGCCGCTCCCGACTTTGCGCAGGTCGCGCAGCGCGCCTTCAAAACGCGCAGCCATAGCTACCTGCTGTGTCAGATCGTAAGCGACCACCCACTCTCTCCAGGCGTGATCGAGGGCATCGCTGTACATGCCGAGCCGCTCCATCAGCCCTGATTTCGAAGACTGGCTGCCGAAGGGCGTCGGGTCGAATGTAGTCCAGCCTCTTCCCTCTATCCAGCCTTCCACCCATGCGTGCGCATCGGACGCCCGCAGCACCCTCAGGCCGGATACATCGTTGTAATAGCCGTTGACGAAACCGGTAGCGACACGAGCCGGGATGCCTTCCGTTCGAAGCATTACCGCCATGGCGGAAGCGAAGTATTCGCAATAGCCTTCGCGGCGCACGAACAGGAAATCCGCCATGGGATCGCGAACCGGCTGACGCGGTCCATCCAGCACATATTTGAAATCGTTCTGCAGATGGCGCTGAATCCGCAGCGCCCGCTCCCGATCGCTTCCCTCCCCGGACCAGCTGCGTGCCAGCGGAGGGATTCGCTCGTCAATGCGCGGCAGTTGCAGATAGCGGACCTTCTCGGCGCGCGTCAGAGGCCACGCAATAGGCGCTCCCGAATAAGCAGACACTTCATACGTCAGCGTCTCACTGGGCGGAGCGAAGACGCGCAGCGAATCCTCCGGCGTCAGGAACAGCCGGGGGGCTTCCACGTTCACGAATTCGGGAATTCCGGCCACGAAGAGCGTGTTGGTGCCGGAGTTCTGGACATCAACCCGATAGAGCAGCCGCCGGCCATCGCGCCGGGAACGCTGCCACTCATCAGCCACCGTGGCGGTCCCGCGCACGGTAGGCACTTCGCGGGCCGGCAAAGGCGGCTCGTACCAGGTGCGGCCGTCGAAGCGGCTCAGGGCCGTTCCACGCCACCGCAGATCGGCCGGCAAGTTGGGCGAGTACGAGCGAATATGCAGCACAGGCCGATCATCCCGGGAAATACGGCCGAATCCGCCGAGATCGACGACATTGGAAAATCCGGTGAGCCGCGGCGACCCGGGCATCATTCGCGCCGCCATTCGCGCGGTGCGGGGAACCAGCAGAAACAGACCCGCCGTGATCACCAGCATTCCGAAAGCGGACGCGACTGCCAGCACGGCCAGACGCCAGTTCAGCCCCACGCCTGACGTCACGGGAGCTTTGCCATTCTGTGCAAAGCGGCGTCGCATCTCAGCGCTGGTAAGAGCCGCGATGGCGAATACGACGTAAAGCGCCAGCCAGAAAAAGAACGCTGCCTGGACGGAAAGGAGCGCGGCGGAAATCAGCTCAATGAATGAGATCGCGCCGGTGTAGACGTGGTCGCGGTTGGTTTGCGCCGTCAGAATCCGGATGATGGCCAGAAAACAGACGCCGTGGACCGTGACGGTAAGGAAATCCCGGGAGATCAGCCAGAAATCCACTGGAAAGAAAAGAACATACCCCAGCGCGAGGATCGATACGGCGGTCGGCGGAATCCGAAAGCGCACCAGGCCCGAGACCATCGCGGCACGCAGCAGAAGGCCGAGAATCGTCAGGACCAGAGTCGGGCGATCGAGAAACCCGGAGCTGGCCAGCGCAAAGAAACCGGTCGCCACCAGGCCCAGCAGAGAGAATTCAAAAAATCGGTCGATCGTCCGTGAGTTAAACGAGGCCGGGTTGAAGGAAGCCGCTTGAACGGTCACCGGCCTGACCCTAGAAGATGAATGCGAGACCGCCGCGCAGGCTGCGGGGCGTATTTACCAGAAGGATGCGCTCTCCACCCGGTCCCATCAGCGGCAGATAACCCTGGGCAAGAAGATTGCGCAGTTCAGCGGTAGCTTCCACCCTCCAGCCCGATCCGGGGATCAGCGGAATCGGTTGACGGACAATCACGTTCAGCCCGGGTTCTGAGCGGGATGAATCGGCGGTCAACTGCGGGGCCGGCATCGCCGACCGATAGTCCATCCACTGATAACTGGCTATGAAACGAGTGCCGGTGCCTGCGACGGTGCCGGAAGCACGAATCGACAGCGTGGGGCGATGGGTGATCGTGAGCAATCGCCGCAGATCGTCAGCGGATTCAATAGTTTCTGAACCGTTCTGCGCGGCGAGCATGCCGGTGGAACCGTAGGCCAGGGCGATCTTATAGTTCTGCCCCAGATCCTGCGTGACCGAGCCGGTGTAGCCATAGCTTTGCATTGTGCCCAGATTGAACAATGCGCTGTTCGAAAAAAGATCGGGCAGCAGGTCGCCGGAAAAAAGCCCCGCAGCCGGAGAGGCAATGGTCAGAGAGGTATTCGAAATGTGTTGCTGGTTGCCTTCTATGCGATATTCCCGCGATCCGAAACGCTCAGTAAGGCCGATGTCGTAATTGTCGGCCCGTTGCACCCCGGCGCGCCCGTCCATCAGACTGACTCGCGGCAGCACCGACAAAGCGGTAAGATCCCGCTGGAGGTCGGCGTTGGCATCGGTAGGATTCATGCCCAGTTCCGGCCGTGCATTTCCGCTGGTCCACGAAAAATCGAGCGCACCATGCTCGAGCGCGTAGGTCATTTTTGCGTAAGGACTGAAGTAATGAAGGCGCTCGAAATAGGAGACGGTATCGAGCTCGAAGCCATACTCGAGTGAGACATCGTCAGAAAGCTGAGTTTTATCCCCGAAGCTGACTGCCATGGAACGCATGGCGGGAGAGCCGTCACCGTTCAGGGTTCCGCCGGCGAAAGACTGGAGGGATCGGAGCGGCAGGTAGATCTGGCGCATGGTTACGGATACGGACGGATTGGCAGCGCTGCCCATTGCCCTGCTGTAGGTGGTCCGGATAGCCGCTGAAGGTGTTCCGGACAATCCATAACCGACGTCGCCGGCGAGCAGGACCCGGTTTCCGCCCATCACGGAAGTGGCGAAAGCGAACTGCGTGCCCAGATCGGCCTGTCCATCGCTGGAAATTTCCGAACCGTCACTGGCGGAAATCCGAATCAGACCGCGGGATTCACTGAATAAAGCGCTCCGCGTCGAGGCCAGCGGGTCATCCGATGTATTTGCCGTGTGCAGTTCGGGTAAAAAGCGCAGAATAGGCCGGGCGGCGTTGTCCGAACGAAGAGTCCATTTCCAGCTATCGCTCATGAGCCCGCCCGGCGCAGGAGTTGTCGACACCAACTGGATGGTGCTGAAGATCCGCGACAGGTTCACGGCCAGAAGACTTCGCATACCGGGTTTGACCTGAATGCTCTCCTTCATAGCGGGAAGGAAGTTTGAGACCGTTACCTGGATGGAATAAAGATCGGGAAGCAGATCGGCAAAGGAGAAGCTGCCGTCTCCCGCCGTAGCTGCTCGCTGAAGCAGGCGTTCCTGGCGGTTAAAAAGAAGTACGATGGCGCCGGGCTGAGGTTTGCCCAAGGTGTCCGTCACCATGCCGCTGAGTTCACCGGAGAAGCGAATGGGCGAGGCCGCCTGTGCGACTACAGGAGAGAGCACAGACACTGAGATTGCGAGCGCGGCCACAATTCCCGCTATCGGCCCCGATCTCATTGATCTCAACAACTTCGCGCTCGCCATCCTCGCGCCTTTCGTCTCTTGACCGGTCGACAACTCGCCGGCAGATGCACTCACGGACGAGGGAAATACTCCCTCAGTTTACCGTAAAATTCGATTGCTGCTCGACCGTCTGGTTGCGGTTTCTGTCCGAAGCCTTCACTTTAATGGTGTAGTTCCCCGGAGGAATATTCTTGAGCGGCAGAAGCTTCTCAATGGTCACCTGGCTCGCCGAAACGTTGGGAAGCTTGTCGAGGTCCTCGGAGAAGTCCATAATCTTTTCGTTCGAACCGACCTTAGCGATCTCATATTCGACCGATCCGGAAGGCTTCTGGGTTTTTTCGTCGGGCCCGAAGTTATAGACCTGAAGGTAGATACCCATTTTTTCGTCGCGCGTGAACTTGTCGCCCATACGCGGACGAACCTTAGTGTCACCGATGGCAAACATTCCGCCGCCAATGCTCTTGGTCGGTAGCTTTTCGATAGTATCAGCCAGAATCAGACTGCTCGAAGCCAGCTTCTCTTCATCGAAATGAGGCACATCGAGAGCAATTTCATAATTATTCATGTTCCCGCTGACCGTATCTTTGGTCACCACGTTCAGGCGATAGCGGCCCGGAGCCAGCGGAACCGATTGCTGGTAGATCGATTTCTGTTGAGCATACTGCTGCAGCATGTCCGGCGGAGCGTCTATTTCAATCGGTTTTTCGAAGGTCGTGACGGGGCGGCGCGTCATCGTCGATACGCGGCCGAGCAGGTTCAATACAGCGCGCTGGACACCGTTTTTCAACTGGAACTGCAGATCTTTGTTGTCAACCTGAATCGTGATGTTGGCGATTACCGAAGATTCCGTAATGCGAAGGTAATCGATCCGGACCTGTACGGGAAGCACGTTGTAAGTGATTCGCGTACTGATCGCCGCTTCGAGGTCTTTGAACTGGACCTTGGGAGGCTGCTGCAATTTCGCATACTGGTTCAGCCGCTCGAATTCGTTGTAACTCACTGGCTGCATTCCGTTCAGCCCGGGCGCCATATGGGTGCCGTCTGTGTTATTGAAGCGCTTCGATTTGTCCGAAAGGCCCATCGACTCAGCCTGAGTGAGACCGGCGCCGGGAATGTACAGCAGGGCGTCTTTTTCGGAGGGATCCATCGTCAGGTGGTACTCGCCGCTCAGCGTGGGGTCGACGAACTCGATCAGGATATCGTTGCCGATGCCTTCGATGTAGCGGTAGCGCCAGTCTTCGAAAGGATAGGTCGTGGTTTCGCCGCCGCCTTCAGCCGCGGGACGTTCGTAGGTACCGCCTGAGGGATGAGCATCGATTTCATCCGGTGGGCCGAACGTTATATAGATACGCCCGCGATCCGTTTTCCAGCCCGGAATGCCCGAAGCATAGTGCTCGTTGGTATAGGCGATACGGCGATAGTGCTCTTCTTTGTACTCGTTCTCGACGGTATCCGGCGTAGGATCGCGCCGCAGCCAGAACTGCTCCACGAACTGCTCGCGCTCTTCATCCGTATTGAACTGTTTGAAAGCCTTTCGCTCTTCATCCGTAATGATATAAGCGACGTCTTCACTCAGCCACTTCTTCCAGGGCGTTTCGAGTTCTTTTTTGAGCGCGGCTTCTTTTTGCTTGCGCTGTTTTTCGGTAAGCGGCTTGGCTACGGTCTCGCGCTTTTTGTCTTTCGTATCAGCAGGTTTCGCGTCAGTGCCCGGAGTCGGAGCCGCAGGAGCAGGAGACGTGGTGCTCTGCTGGGCAACGAGAGATATGCCTGCGACGAGAGTCAGGCCGATTGACGAGATCCAAAGACCCTTAGAAGTCATACTTTTATGTCCCTGGGAAGATTATGAGCAACTCCAATTGTAGCTCAGACGCGGCGTGCCCGGAATGAGTTTCAAAAGGCGCTCCGGCGCAGGGCGGGCAGGGGGAGACCCGAAAAAACGAAGCCAAAAGCGAGAACCGGTTGCCCAGTTCCCGCTGATATTGCCTCAATCGAAACGATCGGCTGACAGAAAACTAGCGTCGATGCTCTTCTACCCGCTCACGTCCCGTACGACCGGCTTCGCGCTCACGAGTGCTTCTTTCCTGGAGCTGATGCCCTTCCACGCGTCCCGCCGCCGGGTACCGCTGGATCTGCTGATAGGGGTGCACGTAAGCTCCCCGATTTACCCAGGTACGTCTCCAGGGGGCGTTGTTGATGAAGACTGCGTGGCCACCCCAGTCGAAACGGTTATAGCCCCATCCCCACGGCCGGAAGGCAGCCCCAATGCTGATGCCAAAATTGAAGCCGATGGCGCCACCGATGAAAAACCCGGGACGCGGCGCCGCAAAAACAACCAGTGGGTCATAGTAGGGAACCACGATGAACCCAGGGTCGGCAGGCAGAATCTGAATGTAAGGGCCGGGCTGCACGACGATGCGCGGACCGGTGCGCAGATATCCATAGTCGTAAGCGCGATGACGTTCACGCTGTACGGCATCCATGACTTCCGGTTGCTGGGCGAGGAATGCGTTACCGAGATCAGTTGTCCAGCGCATGTCCGACGCCATCATTGCCAGAACGGACGGGAATGGCAACAACGCCTGAACGCTGGGATCCCACGGCAAATGATCCTCAGTGATGGCTCGGGCCAGGGTGTCGCCGGTCAGATAGTGGTGCTGGTCGGACCAATGCGCCGCATCGGGAATCTGATCGGGGAATGTGGCGGCCGCCATAACTTGTGAAAGCAGAGGATCCGGATATAGCGCAACGCGCGAAACGATCTGATCCAGAACCGCCGGCGGAAAAGCAGGAGGCGGCGGTGGCGGCGCCTGCCCGAATACGCTCAACGGGAGCGCGCCCAGCACGCTGGTCATCGCCAGAATTCCTGTCAGCAGCCTCTTTTTTCGAATGCCTTCGTATTGCAAACTCATGAAACCGTCCTCCTTCGTGTTCACTCGACATGAGTAACGGATGAACGGCGCACCCCGTTACTTATCAGTGGATTAACACTACATTAAAGGTTCGCGCACTCCTGTAGTTGCCAATATGGATAGACTGAAATGGTGAGCCGGGGTTTGGCGATGGCCGTATTCGCTTTCTCTATCGCGGCTTTCATCCCCTGTATTTCGGCGCAGACGCGAAAAACCATGCGTATCGACGAGAAATCTGACGGCCGCGAGGTGAGTATGCGGCTGGGCGAAACACTGGAAATTACTCTTTCCGAGAACGCCTCAACCGGCTTTCGGTGGGGAATACCGGAGGCGTTGAAAAACAACCTTGCGCCAGCGCTGCGGGAGCGCGAAGAAACGGTGGAGGCGCCGGCCGGACCGCCGGGCAGATCCGGGGAGCGGCACCTCTTTTTCGATGCAGTTCAAGCGGGAACTGCGGAGATTGAAATCCACTACCGGCGTCCGTGGGAAAAAGACAAAGAGCCGGCACGCCGCTTCAAAGTTCGCGTTGTGGTCGCAGCGAAGGACTAGATCGTCTCAATCGTCCAGAAGTCGTCAGCCAGTTGAGTACTGCTCGCATAGGCATACGGCATCATGAAGTACCCCTGCAGCCCCCAGCCGGCGCCCCAGGAATTGCGTACAATGAACTGGCTGGTGGAATCGTCATAACCGACCGCCAGGACCGCGTGACCTCCCACCACTTTTTCCGTAGGCGCGGGCATGTTCAGAATGCCGGTCTTTGCCACCTCGTCACTTTCAAAGGCATCGTAGACGGTGAATCCAAAAACAAACGGGTAGCCGCTGGCGAGGCAACCTTTGAGCGTATTCAAGTTGGCTGAATTCAGGCGCTGATAGACCTTGATCTTGTATTGTTTGGCTTCGGTGAAGCACTCGGGCGTGGGAGTCTGCGCGAATTTGCAACTGCTGCAGGGTGCAGGGTCGGTGTTCTTGTCGTCGTAGGGCCACGAGGTCTCTTTGCAGACACCGAGAACCGCGACGCTCTTTACGCCATCCCTGATCTGCGCTCCGCCATCTACCGAAGGAGAGCTGGCCTCGGCCACTCTCTCGTTGTAATAAATGAAGAGCCGCGACGGCGTAAAAACAGGCTTGCCCTGTTTTTTCTGATCGAATTCGATGGCGCCCGCGATGGCGTTGGCGGTGCAGCTGCCGAGTTGTCCCTGATCGTATACGGGGGGACAGCCGGATCGAAGATCCACCTTGGTCGGGAGCGCCGCTGCAACCGCGTGAGGCGCTGCATAGTTAAAATCCCGTTGGTCGGGAAGATCCGGCTTCCAGCCGTATCGACCAATTCTGCGATGACCTGGCGCGAGCGGCGGCAATTTCACTGACATATCTCTCTCCGTTCTGTGTACCGTTTCATCATAGTCGCGTTGCGGGGCAGAAAAAGGGGCCACGATAAAAGTAAACGGCGGGCACTTACACTGGAATTCAGTTTATGGCGCGTGGGCGATTTCTCAGACTCTTCATTGGCAACATGGCTTCAGGTAAGACACGGCATCTTTTGACCGAGATCGACACGCTGCGCCGGTATGGCAATAAGAAAATTGCCGTGTTCAAACCACGCACGGATACACGCAGCGGCTTTAACCGGATCAAGAGCCGTAAGGGCGATGAAGATTCGGCCGAAGAGATATCCGCCGCACGCCCACAGGAACTTTGGCCCATCCTGCGAACTAAAGAATCCGAAATCGGATGCCGGTTTGAAGTGATTGCGTTCGATGAAGTGCAGTTCTTTCCCCGCGATTCCGGTTTCTATCAGCTGGTCAAGCAGTTACTTGACGACGGGTACGACGTATTGGCCTCTGGCCTCGCTTTCGATTTTCGGGGCGAACCCTTCGGGTCTACTCCGGACCTCGCCCTGCTGGCGGAAGACCGCTGTATGTGGATGACTGCGTACTGCACGAAGTGCGGCAGCCGCGCGGCCTATCCGCAACGTCTGATTAACGGTATACCGGCGCATTACCGGAGTCCGCAGATTCAGGTGGGCGGCGATGAGACTTACGAACCGCGCTGTGACGAACACTTTGTGCTGCCCGGACGTCCGGTCTCCGGCTACGACGAAGACCCGGCGCAGGAACTGATCTGGTCACGCGATCCGGAACCGGTGTTAAAAGAAGGAGAATGAGAATGCGCACTGGTATGTCGTTTTCGCTGGCGATGCCGTTGTCAGTTTTGTCGTTGCTCGCTCTGTCGACACCCGCTGTGCTCTGTGCCGCAGCAGCACCCAACCGGCAGGCCGATACCCTCGAAACACCAGCAGGCCCGCTGCGGATTACGCCCCTCTATCACGGCAGCGTGATGCTGGAATTCGGCGGCAAAGTAATCCACGTGGATCCGTGGAGTCAGGCGGATTACACGGACATCCCGCAAGCCGATCTCATTCTGATCACGCACACGCATGCGGACCACATGGATGCGCCGCTGATTAATAAGCTGAAGAAACCCACCACAATCGTGGTCGGTCCGCCCGCGGTTACAGACACTCTCAATGGAGCGGTGGGCGATACCGATGCCATTTCAAACGGCGAGAAGAAGACTGTGATGGGAATCGAGATTGAGGCCGTGCCGATGTACAACCTGGTAAATGGATCGGCTCCAGGCAAGCCGTATCATCATAAAGGAATTGGCAACGGTTACATTCTCAGCTTCGGCGGCACGCGCGTTTACTTTTCGGGTGACACGGAATGCACGCCGGAGATGAAAGCGCTGCGGAATATCACAGTAGCGTTTATCGCTATGAATCCGCCCCGTACGATGTTACCCGCGGAAGCTGCGGCCTGTGTCGAAGCGTTCCGGCCGAAGATCGTATACCCATATCATTACCGTGGGCAGAAGACGGAAGACTTCGCTAACGCGCTTAAAAACACGCCGGGAGTGGAAGTAAGGCAGCGCAAACTGGAAGGCGAACAGTAAGTGGCCGAGTTATGGATAGCGATTCGGTTTCGGTAGTCATAGCCTGCCGGAATGAGAATCCGCGCATCCTGAACTTACTCGAGAATCTCCGAGCAATCGACTGGCAAAGCCGTTCCTTTGAGGTGCTGATTGCCGACGGCATGAGTACAGACGGTACGCGCGATATCCTCCGCGAGTTCGCTCAACACAATTCATGGTGTTCCGTTGTCGACAATCCGGAACAGATCGCGGCGACCGGATTAAACCGGGCTATTCGCCAGGCAAGTGGCGAATACATCATCCGCATGGATGCGCATACGAGTTATGAGCCGGAGTATGTCGGGCGGTCCATCGAAGTGCTGGAGGGAAGCGGCGCGTGGAATGCAGGTGGCCCGCAGAGGTCGAAAGCGAAGGGTTACATTCAACGCGCTATTCAGGCCGGCTACCATTCTGCGTTTGCATCCGGGGGCGCCCGGTTCCGCGACGATCGGTACTGCGGCCCGGCGGATACAGTGCCCTATGGTTGCTGGCGGAAACGCACGCTTCTCGATGTGGGGCTCTTCGATGAGGCGCTGGTGCGCAATCAGGATGACGAACTGAACCTGCGTCTCAGACTCGCCGGAGGAGGTATCTGGCAGGACCCATCCATCGTTTCCTGGTATACGCCGCGCGCCTCATTGCTGGGGCTTTTTCAGCAATATTCCCAATTTGGTTTTTGGCGAGTGGCCGTACTTCGGAAACACCCTTCGACTGCGGCATGGCGGCATTATGTGCCGGGTGCGGCCGGCGCAGGCGGGCTAATACTACTGGGCCTGGGCGCACTGGGAGCGCTCACAGGCAACCATCTTTTGCTCACGGGGAGCCTGTGGACACTGGCCTTACTGGCCATGCTCTATGCAGCGCTCAGCCTGATTGCCAGCTTTCAGGCGGCCGCTCGCTACGGCTGGGATTTGCTGCCGATACTGCCCGTCACGTTCGCACTTTACCAGTCTGGTTACGCGACAGGATTCGGACTCGGACTCGTATACTGGGGGCTGTGCAGCCCGTCGCAAAGGCCGATTCCGCGGATCTTCACGGCTCTGACTCGCTGAACGAAGGTGAGCGGATCCGCCGCGAATACGAGAAGCGCGCCGCCTCCCTGCCCTCTGATTATTACGCGTGGCATCGCGAAGAGAACCAGTATTTCCAGACCTCGGCCCGGCGCGCCGTTACCGAACTATTGAGACGTTCAGGCACTTTCCCGCTTACGAATACAGAGATTGCAGACATCGGCTGCGGCAATGGCCAGTGGTTGCTCGAATTTCTGCAGTGGGGCGCAACGCCGGCCCGTCTGCACGGGATTGATTTACTGGAAGACCGGATTGCCTACGCCGGTGAGCGCGCGCCAGGAGCGGACCTGCGGGTCGGCGATGCCAGCCGGTTGCCGTGGGCCGATCAATCGATGGGATTGACTACGCAATTTACCGTTTTCAGCTCGATCGTCGATTCGGCCCTGCGTGCGCGCGTGGCAGCCGAGATGCGGCGTGTGACCCGGCACGGCGGTTCCATCCTTTGGTATGACCTGCGGCGCTCGAATCCGGCCCGCCCGGGAGTACGTGGAATCGACGGAGCAGAAATCGAGCGATTGTTTCCTGGGTGCGAGATTCAGTTCCGCACAGCCACGCTGGCTCCTCCAATAGCGCGGAAAGTTCTGCGATGGTCATGGGCCGCAGCGTTTGCGCTCGAGACGATTCCGCTCGCCTGTACCCATACCGCCGCACTGATTCGGAACTGCCGCACTCATTCGGATTGACTAATCAGACATGGGTCGCCTGTTCTCCGCACTGTTGTTAGTCGTCCTTTCCCCTGTGCTGGTAGCGTGTGCTTTGGCTATCGCGTTGTGCGACGGATTGCCCATCCTCTACGGAGACCGCAGGGTGGGACGCGGCGGCAGATATTTTGTGTTGTGGAAGTTTCGAACCATGCGTCGCGTCGCGGGACCGCGGATTACGGCGGCGAACGACACCCGCATCACAAAACCTGGAGCCATACTGCGCACTTACAAGCTGGATGAGCTGCCGCAACTCTGGAACGTGGTCCGGGGCGATATGAATCTGGTGGGGCCGCGACCCGAGACACCTGAATTTGTGGATCTCAATTCTCCGATGTGGCAGGAAGTGCTCAGCGTTCCACCCGGCATAACAGGTGCAGCGAGCGTGGCCTGCTTTCATGAAGCGTCGCAGTTGGCTGCCAGCTCCGATCCAATACTCTTTTACCGCACGCACCTTCTGCCTGAGAAGCTGGCCAGAGAAAGCGCATGGTTGCATACTCGAACGTTTACAACCGACGCAAGGTTGCTATGGCAGACCGTCAAGGGCATTCTGCGAGCTGGGAGTAGCCGGCGTTGAATATACCGTTTCATCGCCCCTCTTTGAGTAGATCGGGCGATGGAGAACTTGACGAACTCGCTGAAGTCGCCGGCGTTCTGGAGTCCGGCTGGCTTACTACGGGCCCGAAAACTCAGGAGTTGGAAACGGAATTTCGCAAGCTCTCCGGCGCGCCCTTTGCGGCGGCTGTGAGCTCGTGTACAGCAGGTCTTCACGTCGCACTGGCCGCTTTGCAGATCGGCCCGGGGGATGAAGTAATCACGACTCCGCTCACCTTTTGCGCCACCGTGCAGGCGATCGAACTCACGGGCGCAAGACCGGTGCTGGCCGACGTCGGGGCTGACGGCAATATAGACCCAGCAGCGGTGGAATCGCTGATGAATGCCCGCACCAGGGCCATTCTCCCCGTTCGCCTGGGAGGCCTGCCCTGCGATTTTGCAAGCCTGCGGAACGTGGCTCAGAAGCAGGGAGCTTTCCTGGTAGAGGATGCCGCGCATGCCGACCCGCTCTGCGGCGCCAGTGATTGCGACGCAGCCGTCTACAGCTTCTATGCGACCAAGAACGTGACATCGGCTGAAGGCGGCATGGTAACGACGCGATCGAAGGAGCTCGACCGCCGCATTCGGCTTTTATCGCTGCACGGAATGGAGCGGAATCCGGAAGCGGCGCAGAGCTGGAAGTATGAAGTAGTCGAATCGGGATTCAAGTACAACTTGTCGGATCTGCAGGCGGCGGTGGGCGTGGCGCAGTTGCGCCGGCTTCCCGAAACGAAGCGCGCACTGCGAGAGATCGCTGACTACTATCACTCACGCTTCAGCGAAGTAGAGGAGATCGAAGTGCCGCCGGGAATCGAAAATCCCGCGCACTCCTGCCACCTTTATTCGATTCGCCTGAATCTGGACAAGCTCTCGTTGACGCGCGATCAATTCATCGAGCGGCTGGCGGCGCTCGGCGTGGCGACGAGCGTGCATTTCATCCCGATTCCTCTGCACAGGGCTTTCGCAAGGCTTTCGAGCGATCCGGCGCGCGAGTTTCCGCAAGCCCTCGGCCTCTACCGAAGATTGATTTCTTTGCCGATTTATGGGTCGCTTACCGCGGAACAGACGAAGTATGTAGCCGATGCTGTAATCGCTATCGCGAGAGATGCTCGTCGGTAAGCAGCGGTGGCTTCAGACTAGAACGGAAATTCGTGAGTCGTCGCGGTGGCACGCAATGCGGAAGTTCGCGCCAGGAAGCGATAAGGATTGACGGGTGCGGAACCGATGCGGACTTCGTAATGCAGATGCGCGCCTGTCGATCGTCCAGTCGAACCAACCAGACCCAGCGCTTCACCCTGACGGATTTCCTGACCTTCGATTACGTCGATCCGGGAAAGATGCGCGTACCAGGTTTGATAGTTGTTGCCGTGATCAATGACGACGACGCGGCCGTAACCGGCATTCAATCCCGCATGGAGGACGATTCCATCGGCGGTTGCGTGAACGGGCGTGCCCTTGGGCGCTGAAATATCGACGCCGGTGTGCATGGCGCCTTCACCCGAGAACGGATCCATGCGGTGCCCGAAGCCATCCATCAAACGCCCTGTGACGGGCCAGATTCCGGGCAGTGTGTTCACGTCGTTATTGGAGAAAATATTGCGTCTGCTGTGCGCCGAATTGGAGGTACGAAGGTAGTCGTACTCTTCGAGAGTGTCGTGCAGGGAAGGAATGAGTGGAGCCTCCGCGACCAGGTCGGGCGAACCCGCCAGTTGTTTGCGGACCCCGTAAGCGCTGCTGACTTCGTCGGCAAGGACTTGCAGACTGGCCAGTTGCTCGTTGGTTTGAGCCACTTTCTTCTGCAGGGTCTCGTAGCGGACACGAAGCATCTCCGCTTCATGCTGCAGCGAATTGTAGTTGGAGACCTTCCAGGCCATGCGCGCATAGCTGCCCACTACGCTGAAAGCGATCAGGCAAACCAAGGCAAGAACACCCGCAACGCCATAGACGAAGCGATGCGAAATGTGTACGCGCTGTAATCGTCCGTGCAAAGAATGTGCAAGAACGACGATAAAGTAATCCTGTTTCAATCCCTTTCCCTTCGGCTCGCGCTTCGGAGGGCGCGCGCCCCAAAAGTGGTGCTGGACTGGATGCTGTCCCAGACCTCCGGATCGGATACGCTGCCCGAAGCGAGACAAACCTGCTTTAATTGTGAAACTGAGAGGTTAACATCCTTTAAGGTTGCAAGTCAACGATTTCGGCTGTTAATATCCGAGTTGCCGAAAAGAATTCCGGGCCGCCATTTCGCACGCAATCTAATCCTACGCAGATCACTGATTCTACAGCTAGTTAAGCGCGATTTTCAGAAGCGCTACGTAGGCTCGGCGGCAGGTTGGCTTTGGGGTGTAATTCATCCTCTCGTCTTACTTACCAGCTATGTTTTTGTCTTTGGCGCAGTGCTGAAAGTTAAGTTGAAGCCGGGTCAGGTCACCGACAATTACCCGATGTTCCTCTTCGCGGGGATGCTGCCGTGGCTACTTTTCAGCGAAACGGTGCAGCGCTGCTCCAGTTCCCTGGTGGAACAGGCCAATCTGATAACCAAAACCGTCTTCCCGGCCGAAATCGTCCCGGTCTCGATCTTTCTTTCGTCACTCATCAGTCATCTGATGGCACTCAGCTTAGTGGTGGCGGCAGCGGCGTTTTTTCTCGGGCATATCGGTCCACTGCTGGCGCTATTGCCTCTTTTTGTGCTTTTGCTGGGACTTCTGGCCATCGGATTCGGCTGGATTGCGGCCGCCCTTCACGTCTATCTGCGCGACACCGCCCAGGTGTTGGTGGTCATTCTGACGTTCTGGTTCTGGATTACGCCGATCTTCGTGACGGAAGACCAGTTTCCTCCGCGGGCCCGGTTCCTTCTACGCGCGAATCCGCTCGCCTATTTTGTGAACGCCTATCGCGAGATGCTGCTCGGGCACACGTTTCCTCTGCGCGATCTCGCCACCACGGCGGCCTTCGCAATCGGCGTTTTTGTGTGTGGAGGATTATTCTTCCGCTATCTGAAACGTGGCTTCGCGGATGTTCTTTAGGCGCTTTGAATTTCGCTAGTTGCCGCCGTCGCCACCCCCGTCTCCCCCGCCCTCGCCGCCGCCTTCTTTAATGGGCCCTTTGTGCGGTTTAGCGGGCGATGCGGGAGCGGGCGCAGGTTGTTTGCCTGGCGCGCCGCCATGAGAAGTTTTCTTCGGATCTTCTTTCGATTTCTGATCGGCCATTTCTAATTCCCTTTCGACTCCTGAATTCCTGCTGACTTCATAATCCTGCGAACATCGGCACGTGTCATGTAACCGGAAAACGCAGTCGCTCCCCACATAGTGCGCACGTCCGCAAAATGCTTTTGTGCGTTGTCGCGGAGGGTGGTATAGCCGGGCTCAACACTGAGCAGCAATGCGTCGGCTCTCCAACGGGATTCCACCTGGGGTTTCCAAACTTTGCCGATCAAGTCGTACATTTTATCGACGCCTTCCGCATCTTTCAGCGCCGCCTCGACCTCCATTACGCACAGTCGCGCGTCAGAATCGAGCGGCGACTGAATGTTCTCAAGCTGTCCGCGGCACAGCAAAGCGGCGTCAGTAACTTCGCCTGACCGCAGGCGAGCCAGGCCCAAAAGAATCGCGTCATCGGGAGAAGTGTGTCCCGCTTTTGCGCCGATAAGCCGCTTGACCGTGGACGTATCGCCGCGAAACAGCGCGAGTCTTGCTTCGAGGGTCAGGGCGCGGTTGGCGAGAGCGGCGGTGCCAGGCCCACCCTGGCGGAGAGCATCGAGCGCGCTTTTTGCTCCGGCCTGATCCCCAATGTCAGCGCGGTAGTGAGCCAGCCACAGTTGGTAGCGCCCGAAGTCGGCCCCCGGTTCAATCTGCATGGCCCGCTCGATAATTTCCAGCGTCTCAGCGGGGTTCTCCTCGGCCACGGTGATCTGGGCTTCCGCGTCGGTGACAATCCGACGTTCGCGGGGCGCCATAAGGGGAAGCATTGCCCGGCGACTATTGAGGACGGCCGAAGCCTCGTCGAGTTTCCCCTGGTCACTCAAGGCGGAGACCAACTGGACGACGCATTCGGCAATTTCCCGCAGGGAACGGTCGTTATCGTAAAAAGCGAGGGCGCTCCGCGCTTCCACTTCCGCCTCCTTAGGGCGGTTTAATGCTTCATCCGCGGTCGCCAGTTCCTGTTGCGACTGGGCCCTGAGCCGCAGAGACTCCTCTGCGTCGGCGTGCGCCAGCGCCTGCCGAAACCACTTCTTCGCCGTATCGTAGTTTCGCTGACGGAGATTCAGGAAGCCGAACATTAACTGAGCACGGCCGAGAACGATTTCATAGCCCTGGCGGCCCGCTTCTTCAATCTGGTTATTCAGATCGTGTTCGATGGCGGAGGGATTCTGCGGACCGACCGTCACCGCCATGCTGCTGAGTTGCTCCTCGCAGCGCAGAGCATCGTAGGCATCATCGAGGGAGCGCGCCTGCTCGACACAGCTTTCGAACGCCACCTTCGCTTCAGCCGGGCGCGCCCAGCGGTCGAGCGCATTACCGTAATAGTATTGCGCCTGAATTACAGCAGTCTTTTCACCCTGCTGTTCGAACAGGGCACGGGCGGTAGTGAAATCGGCTTCCGATAAAGCCACGTTCCGCTCGCGCGAATTCATCATTGCCAACGCCAGCAGAGCCGGTGCGCGCTTACCGGCGGACTGGTAGACCACCGCCGCCTCGCGAGGCTCGCGTGCCATTTCGAGAGCACGCCCCAGCAGCACAGCGCGGTCCGCCCGATTGCCGTCACTCGCGTTTTCGTAATACTTGCGGAAGGCATCTGCCGCTGCGGGATATTCACGCGCCATGGTCAGACGAATAGCCTCGATGTACTTGCGCTCATCCGAAGTGACGTGGCGCAAATCGTTCGAATCGATGGCGCGAATCACTTCCCGATTGGCTTTCGAAGTCAGCTCAAGACCGTTGTAAGCATCGGCGAGCATGGCATGAACCGTCGCATCGTGGGGCGCTTTTTCGGCCGCCTGGCCAAGCAGCGTACTGGCGTCATAGAAGGAAAGGTTGACAATTTTCGATTGCGCACGAGTGACGAGATCGTGAACCTCGGGCGGGACTTGGGGAGCCCTTTCGCGAATCACGATCCAGGCGATGAGCGCAATCGCCAGCGCACCCACACACGCCGATACCAACAGGACAGACCGGGATAACGGAACTTCGAGTCGCCGGCCTGCGGGCCCTGTCTCCAGTGCCTCAAGAACCTGGCCTCCGTCGGCGTAGCGCTCCTGGGGATCGCGTTCGAGACACTTACGGACCACAGCTCGCAACCAGGGGCTGAGTGGTGCGTTATCGAGTTCGGTCAGCGGCGCGCCGGGTTCAAGCCGTCGTCCCGTGAGCATCTCGTGGGCAGTTACACCGAGCGCGTAAACATCCACCGCGGCTGTCAGTGCGCCCCCTCCACTCAATTGCTCGGGAGCCATAAAAGCGGGTGTGCCGATGGCGATGCCCTGCTGTGTCATATCGCCGTCGGCATCGCCGGCCGCGCCTCGCGATAAACCGAAATCCGTGATGACGGCCCGCAAGGGAGCGTCCGGCGTTGCACCCTGTTCGAGCACCAGCATCACGTTGCCCGGTTTGAAATCCCGGTGAATGATATGGCGGGAGTGGATGGCGGCGAGCCCCGCAGCCATCTGACGGATCAGGGGAAGCGCTTCCGCTTCGGGCACTGGATTGCGGCGAACGTCACGCTCTTTCAGCCAGGAAGCCAGCGTCGCGCCCGGCAGGTATTCCATCGTCAGATACAACACCGGGCCCTGAGGACTGAGGTGACGCCCCAC
>Ga0302320_10000528_pt1 | contig 92084 bp, 71 predicted proteins | sample Bog_T0_3_FD_202130 | JGI IMG/M metagenome (GOLD analysis project Ga0302320, IMG submission 202130) | Peat permafrost microbial communities from Stordalen Mire near Abisko, Sweden - Bog_T0_3 | ecosystem: Environmental > Terrestrial > Soil > Wetlands > Peat | place: Sweden: Abisko, Stordalen Mire...
ACGGCGACAAGCTGCAGCGCGGGGTCCTGAAGGGCTCCCGCAACGCCGAACGGTGCAAGCGAAGGCCCCGCAGCCCTTATGAGGACATTTTCCAGTCCGGAGGTGCCCGCGCCGCCAAGGTGAAACCCGGCGATCATCTCGGCCGCACCGGTCCCGGCGACGCCTCGGCACGACATGTTGACGAGCCGACCTGGCTGGGAGCCGCCTAGGACCGCGAGCGCCGCCTGCTGACTCGAGACGGTCCCCGCTGCGTTGCTTACGGTGCACGTGTAGGCGCCTGCGTCCAAAACCCCTGCCGCGGGGATGAAGTAGGTCGGCCCGGTCGCCCCTGCCACGATGGCGCCATCCTTGAACCACTGATAGGATGCTGCGTTCGAAGCGGGGCAGTAGAGCGCAGCGGCGGATCCGGCCGCAACCGAGGCGGCCAGCGGCTGGCCCGTGAGTGCCGGCTCCGTGGCCAAATACGTCGGCCAGCCGTCGCCGTCCCAGTAGAGGTCGTTGATGAAGAGGACCGTGGAGTACCCGTTTTGGCCGTCCAACTCGTGCCGGGCGCACACCCAAGCGCCCCCGTCGTCGTAGATGCTTTCGCCCCCTGGGGCGATGTAGCGGCCTCCCCCGGAGTCGAGCGTCGTGCCGCCCCCGCTAAGCATAGCCACCCCATTGCGATCGACGTAGGGGCCCGTAATCGCGGCGGACCTGCCGACCACGATATGGTAGGTGCTTGATGCCCCGTCGCAGCAGGTCCCGACCGAGGCGAAGAGGTAGTAGTACCCGTTCCAGAAGACGATCTGGGAGTTCTCGATCCCCGCAGAGTTGGACGCGATGTTCGTCGCGTTGCCGGTGGGCTTGAATGTCCCGGGATCGAGCGCTGTCACGTAGATCCCGTTCCAGAACGAGCCGAACGAAAGCCAGGGGCCGCCCGCGGCGTCCGTCGTAAAGCAGGGGTCGATAGCGTTGAACGGGGCGCCCGTCCCCGACGACAGGATCGCACCCTGGTCGCTCCAGTCACCGTCGGCTATCGATGAGGCCGTCGCCAGCCCGATCGCGGAGACCTGCGACCCGAAAGTCGAGACGGCGTAGTAGCACAGGGCTTTGCCCTTGTAGTCGACGAGCGACGGTGCCCAGGTCCACGCCGTGTTCCCGTTGTAGGTGTGCCACCACGTCAGGCCGTTCTGCCAGATGGGGGCTCCGGTGCTCCATGCGCGGCCGTCCTTCGAGTAAGCCATGCCTATCCCCGCCCCCCATGTCCGTGCGATCCACCAGGTTCCGCTCTCCTTCCAGATACCGGGATCGTGGCAGTTCAGGTCGCCGCTCAGGGTCCACTGCGCGGCAGCGGCCGGCAGCGCGACTAGGGCGACCAGCAGCACGCGGAGCGCGAGCCGCAGGGGCGTTAGCTCGCGTCTCACTTCGCTGTTGTGAGCTCTGGCCATCCGTCCTCAGTCCAGGATATGGGCTCGATGCGCAGCCTCGAGCGGCCGCCGTCGTCAACAGCGTAGCCGTGGAACACCGCGTAGTCGTGGCCGGCCCAAGCCGCAACGCTGTTGTGTCCGACGCCGTACCAGGCGCGGTCGCCCGCGAGAAGAAGCGTGCCGCCGCCCTCGGTCATCAGCCTGCCGTCGCGACCACGGTACGGGCCAGTCGGCAATGCTGCCTTGCCGACGATCATCTTGTAGTTGCTGCGCGGTCCGCGGCAGCAGTAGTCGATCGAGGCAAACAGGTAGTAGGAGCCGGCGTGGGGGTAGATGAACGCCGCCTCGATCGCATTCCCGCCGGCGTCGGCCGGCTCGCCAGCCGGGGCCGCAGAAAACCGGCCCGGGCCGAGCGGGACCCGGCTCGCGATCGCGATCGGCTCCGCACCTGGGTCCGCCACTTCGAGGAGATTCTCCTTCAGGCGCACGATCTTGAGCCCGCTCCAGAACGAGCCGAAGGCGAGGTACGGCGTCCCGTCGGACCCGAACACGAGGTTGGGGTCGATCGCATTCCAGTTCGTGCGCCCGGGCACGGAACGGATCACCGGGCCGTGGTCCTCCCAGTGAAATCCGCTTTTGCGTACGTCCAGCGTTGCATTCGTCGCAACGCCGATCGCCGAGGTGTTCTTTCCAAAGGCGGAGACCGCGTAGTAGAGGTAGTATCTGCCTCCGTGAAAGGTGATGTCCGGGGCCCAAACGTGCCCCTCGAAGGCCGGGATGCTCGCCACGGCCCATGCAGGCGGCTGGGCGAAGACGGGATTCTCGTGTGTCCATGAGCTGCCGTCGGATGACGACCAGACGGCGACGCCGGTACCGGTGCCAAAAACGTAGAACCTCCCCTCTGCAACGATCAGCGACGGATCGTGCATAGGAACCCTCTCGGTCGGGACGGGGTCCGCGAAGGCAACCGTAGCGGTCGCGACCGCGCATGCGCGCAGTATCAAGTTCCGTGTCATAGCGCTCAATTCACGACCCTGGCCATCGGCCAGAATGCCCGGGGATGAGGGGATGGGTGCACGGCGTCTGGGCGGTTTCGGGCGTGAGAGTGATCGATCGGGGCCGGCTGGGGCACGGCCCCGGCCATAGGTATATGCGTCAAATCGGGCTCAAACCCGCAACATAGGAATGAACATTTCCTGCTGACGGGGTCTCGTGCCTTGGATCTCGCCGACTTTCGCAAGCGGGTCGAGCCCGGCCCGCAGGCGCGCCAAGAGGGGAGCGCCGCGATTTTCCTTTAGTATCCGAAACGCCTCGGGCAAATTAAGCTCACCCCGCAATGGCTGACCCTGCCCCAACCCAGGACGTCGGAGAAACCGCGACGGCCCAGTCCTCCGAGGATCTTTTCACGCTGGCCTACGACGAACTGCGGCGCCTCGCCTCGCGCAGCATCGGGCACTCATCGGGCGCGTCCACCCTCCAGGCCACCGCGCTCGTCCACGAGGCGTTCCTTCGCCTACGAGGCAAGTCCACGGTCACGTGGCAGAACCGCGCGCACTTCTTCGGGGCAGCGGCCCAGGCGATGCGCCGGATCCTCATCGACCACGTGAGGCGCAAGGCGCGATGGAAGCGCGGCGGCGGAATGATTAAGGTCGACGTCGACTCCGTGGACGTGCCGGGGTATTCCCCCGACGAAAAGCTTATGTTGATCCACGAGGCGCTCCAGGAGCTTGAGAGGGAGGATCCTTACAAGGCGAACATCGTTACCCTCAAGTTCTTCGGCGGGTTCAGCAACAAGGAGGTCGCTGCCTGCCTCGGCATAGCGGAGCGCTCGGTCGAGCGCAACTGGGCCTACGCGCGCACCTGGCTCTACCACAATATCCGCTCCACGTCGGCGGCGCTGCCTAGGGGATGAAATCTTTCTCAGGGCGCGAGGCTGACCTCTTCGCTGCAGCCAAGATGCTGACGGCGGGTGCGAAGCGTGACACTTTCCTCGGCCGCGCGTGCGGCGGAAACGGCGAGCTGCGGGCGCGAATCGAGATGCTCCTTCGCTCGGAGGACGAGGCTCGGGAGTTCTTCGACGAGGGGCGTTCCGCCGCCGCCGGCCTCGCCATCCCCGACGAATTCAAGCGGGATCTGGAAAGGGAGGAAATCACGCTCGGGAGCTACGTCGGCAACTACCGCATTATTGAGAAGCTGGGCGACGGCGGATGGGGGAACGTCTACCTGGTCGAGCAGGAGCAGCCTTTCCGGCGTCGCGCCGCGCTCAAGATCGTGCGGCTTGATCTCGACGACGAGGCGGCACGCGCCCGCTTCGACACCGAGCGCCAAGCGCTCGCGATGATGGACCACATCCACATCTCCCGCGTATATGACGCGGGCACGACGGAGCACGGCACGCCCTACTTCGTGCTCGAGCTAGTGAAGGGGACGCCTTTCACCCAGTACTGCGACGACAACGCGCTGGACCTTCCTGGGCGCCTGAACCTTTTCGTCTCCGTCTGCCGGGCGGTCCAGCACGCGCATCAGAAGGGTGTCATCCACGGGGACATAAAGCCGTCCAACATTCTCATCACGATGCAGGACGGGGTCGCCATCCCCAAGGTGATCGACTTCGGCATATCCAAGATGACCGAGCACCATCTCAACGAAGGCGCGCACAACGACATGGTGGGTTCGCTGATCGGCACACCCACTTACATGAGCCCTGAACAGGCGGACGCGGGCAACCTCGCGGTCGACACCCGCAGCGACATCTACAGCCTGGGCGTCCTGCTCTACGAGCTCCTCGTCGGCTGCACGCCGTTCAGCGCCGACGAGCTCCTTGGGCTGGGGCTCGACGCAATGCGCAAGACGCTGCGGACCGTCCCGCCTCCGCCGCCATCGGCCCGGGCAGCCCAGATGCCCCCTCCCAAACTCGCAGAGGTCGCGCGGCGCCGCGCGCTCGAGCCCGCCGCCCTCGCGGCGGCGGTGCGCGGCGATCTCGACTCCATCACGATGCATTGCCTCGAGAAGGAACCGCAGCTGCGGTACGAAACGGCCAGCGGCCTCGCCATGGACGTCCTGCGCTACCTGCACGACGAGCCCGTACTCGCGCGCCAGACAAACCGTTTCTACCGCCTGAAGAAGCTGATCCGGCGAAATCGGATCACCTTTGCTGCTGCGGCGGCGGTCGCCCTTGCGCTCGTCGCGGGCCTGGGCGGCTCCACGTGGCTCTTCGTCCAGGAGAGGGCGGCCCGACGTCGCGCGGTTGCGGCCGAGCAGGTCGAAGAGCAGCTGCGGCAGGCCGCGGAGCTTCGCGCGCGGATCACCTCGGCCGAGCTCCTCTTGAACCAGCAGCGCTTTGACGAGGCCGACCGGACCATGGAAAAGGTCGTGTTGTCCGAGCCCTCGGTCGAGGCCGCCTCAGCCTTCCGAAGCCTGGGCGAGTGGCACGCGCTGCAGCACCGCTGGAAGCTCGCGGCGGCCCGCTTCCAGGCGTTGATCCAGGTCAACCAGCTCGACAGCCTCGACCTCGCGACCCTGGACTACCTCGAGGAGGCGCCGGTCCTCATCGAGGAGGGCAACGAAGCCGCCTACGAGCGCTTCCGGCGGGATTCGGTGACCCGGTTCGCCGGCCGGTCCTTTCCGGAGTCGGACCGCATCCTGAAGGCCTGTCTGATGCGGCCGGCCGACCGGACCCTGCTCGACGCGCTGGGCCCGCTGGGCGAGGTCACGGAATTCTACTGCCGCCAGGCCGGCGCCGGCGGGGACGTGTTCCAGGCCGCCTGGCGGGCGGTGTCTCTCGCCATCTGGAAGTACCGGGAGGGCGACTATGCCGCCTCGATGGCCTGGAGCCGAAAATGCCTCGCGTGCCCCGAGCAGAACGCGCCGCGCACGGCCACGGCGGAGATCATCCTCGGGATGGCAGAGGCGAAGCTCGGCCAGGAAGCGGCATCCGCTGCCGATCTGGCGGCCGCCCAGGCTCTCGTCGCGGGAAAATCCCGGACGACGACGCGGGGAACGCCCATGCAGGGATTCTGGTTCGACTGGGAGTACGCCTTCATCCTGCTCCACGAGGCTGGAACCTAATGAATTTCAGCCCGTCTTGAAGAATTCGCATCCCGCCACCACGGGACGATTTCAGCTCCACTCGGGAAATTGGGTCGAGTTCAGGTCCAACGGCAAGATCGACGCCAGGTCGGAATCATCGAGGCTGAAGTCAAATATGTTCAAGTTTTCAGCGATATGCGCCTTCTGTGTAGAACGGGGGATGGCAACGATTCCCCTTTGGAAATGCCACCTGAGGCACACCTGCGCCACAGACTTGTCGTGCTTCTTGGCGATCGCGGCCAGGGAGTCGTTTGCAAAAAGCCCGTGACGGCCTTCGGCAAATGGCGACCAGGCCTCCATCTGCACGCCGTGTTGCTTCAAATAATCGCACGCACTCCGTTCCTGGAAAAACGCATGGGTTTCAACCTGGTGGATGGCCGGTTTCACCCCGAAATTCGAGATCAAGTCGTTCATCTGCGTGTAATCGGCATTGCTCATGCCGATCGCCTTGATTTTCCCCTGCTGATAAAGCTCTTCCATCGCCCGCCAGGACCCCTTCCAGTCCCCTCCGGAAGGGCGATGAATTAAGTAGAGGTCCAGATAATCGACCTTCAACTTATCAATCGACGTTTGAAATCCTCTCTTCGCATTCTCATAGCCCATATCGCTCTTCCACAGTTTTGAGGTAATGAAGAGTTCTTCGCGCCTGATCCCGCTTTGTTTGATGCCCTCGCCTACTGGCGTCTCATTGTCGTAGATCATGGCGGTATCAATGAGGCGATAGCCGAGGGATATGGCGTCAGCCACACACCTCACTCCCAGATCGCCCCTCAGCGTCATCGTGCCCAATCCAATGCGCGGCATCTTCACCCCGTTGTTGAGCGTCACCCACGGGACCGATTTCTCAGGTGCGTCCGCATTGGAGGCGGCAAATATCTTCCTGCCACCCATGCCGAAAAAAATGGCGGAGGCAGCGCTTGTCTGCAGGAATTGTCTGCGGTTCATCGAAAGGATTTTGAGCGTCTTGAGCAGAAATTAAAAGGGATAATAAACAGAATCGCCGTTCCGCGTGACGGGGCATCGTTAGATTCGAGGAACCAATTCCCTGCCCTTAACGTGTACTCCGAACTAACGCGGCATTCCGGAAGCAATCCGGCAATCTTAGGATTCGGAGGCAATTCCCTTACTCTTGGTCACCAAATTGATTCCAACTTTAGAGACAGGAGGCAGTCAGACCAGAAGTGGTATCCCCGCTCGGACTTGAACCGAAGGTCCCAACCGAGGTAAGGTCGCGAGAGAACGCGGATTTAATTGATTGTTATTGATTTAAATAGTCTGAGGTTAATGGCCTTACAAAAAATTCTAGTCTGGGCCCGTTTTGTTTTGAATGAGCCCGTTGATCGAGCGGACAACTTCGGACCAACGCGGTGAACAGCAGCTCATTGTACTCCTCTGCAGTCCGAGACTGAACGATTCTCGACGATAGATTTGTCATAAACGCCTTTTTGAACCCATGCAGAAGCAATGGAGTAAAATGAATTCCGGAAAAGATCGGCTCAGGTCGGTAGGCCCGCGGAGCGGGAAGGCATTCGGGCCCGAATTGCAGCAAAAATGGCTTCGCAGGTGGACGGCGAAGGCAGATCGATTCGGCACGCTTTCGGGCCGAATGCCGACACCGCGTCCCGGATAGCCTCCCTCACGGACAACGCCAGCATAAGCGGCGGCTCGCCCACGCCCTTGCTACCGTTGATCGTTCCCGGCTGTCCTGCCCTCGGCAGTAGCGTCACACGGAATTCAACCGGAGCGTCGCTAATCGCCGGGATCTGGTATGTGCTCGCACTGTGCGTCAACAGCCTCCCCTTGCTGTCCCAAAGGAGCTCCTCGCGGGTAAGCCAACCTATTCCCTGCACGAGCCCTCCCTCGATCTGCCCCAGATCGATTCCAGGGTTGAGCGAATTGCCAACATCGTGCACCGCATCGACGCGTAGGACGCGATGCATGCCGGTGTAACCGTCAACCTCGACCTCGGCCACCGCAGCCCCGCAGGCGAAGTACTGGAAAGGGCTACCCCTAGATTCGGCCCAATCGAGCCGAAAGTCGTTAGCGGTGTGGAAACCGGTTGCCGACAGGCTGATCCTCTCTTCATGCGCTCGTTTACATATGTCTGACATCGTCACGGCCATTGACGTGCCTCGCACTACCGCTCGATCCGCAGCGAGGTCGATCCGGTCGGTGCTGATGGGCGTGAGGGACTCCTTGGAAAGCAGTTTCGCCGCCACGGGAAGGATACGCTCGCGCAGAATGGCGCAGGCTTTGCGGACGGCCTCGCCGTTGATGTCGGCGCTACTGGAGCCGGCCGTGGCCCAGGTGTTGGGGACCTTGTCGGTCGATGTCTGCATCATACGGACTCTCTCCTCCGAGAGCCCCAGCTCGCGAATCACAATGCCCCTCATCTTCGTATGCAGGCCCTGCCCCATCTCGGTCCCGCCGTGGTTCACCTGCGCGGAGCCGTCCGAATAGAGCAGGACAAGCGCACCAGCCTGGTTCTTGTGGGCGACCCCCATCTTGACCGGCGTGATTGCCAGGCCTCTCTTTATCCGCGGATGGGTCCTGTTCCAATCGTCAATGGACCGGCGCCTTTCGGCAAAGGCCGCCTCGAGTTGTACCTGGCTCCATGCCGCCTGTATCCGGTTGTCACCAATCTCCTGCTGATAGTGCGTCGTGTTGGTTTCCCCTGACCCATGATAAAGGTTCCGACCGCGGACCGTCTCGGGGGGCAGCCCCAAAGCTCTGGACACGCGATCCATGATCTCCTCTATGACCAGCATACCTTGCGGTGCACCGAACCCACGAAAGGCGGTGTTTGATGCGACATTGGTTCTCGCACTTAGTCCCGTGAATTTCACCGTCGGAATATAATAGCTATTGTCGAGGTGGATCAGGGCGGTGCCAAGAACCTCCTGGGAAAGGTCAACCGACCATCCTCCGTCGGAAAAAAGTTCGACCTCGGCGGCGAGCAAGTGTCCATCGTCGTCAAAACCCACGGAATATCGGGCTAGAAACGGATGGCGTTTCCCGGTTACGGCCATGTCAACATCCCTGTCCAGTTGGAGCCGCACGGGTTTGCGCGTCCTCATTGCAGCGAGCGCCGCAATGGCCGCAAAGGTGGTGGCCTGGGTCTCCTTGCCTCCGAATCCCCCGCCGATTCTGGGCGTTTGGACGACCACATTGGAACGCTGAATTCCGAGGACATCGGCCACGGTTGACTGGACACCCGAGGGATCCTGCGTCGACGAGCCCACCAAGATGGAACCGGATTCGCCCACCTCGGCCCATGCTGCCTGCGTCTCAAGGTAGAAATGCTCCTGACCTCCGAACAATAACTCGCCGTCAAGTCTGTTGCGCGCCCGTTCAAGCGCAGCCGTCACATCGCCGCGAGCCAGCGAGAGAGGTGGAGCGTGAAAGCTTTTCCCATTAATGGCGTTCTTTATCCCAAGGATCGGAGCAATCGGCTCATATTCGATCACGACTGCGGCCGCCGCTTCGCGGCAGGATCGAAGCGTCCGGCCAACAACCACAGCGATGATCTGGCTGTGGTAGCTCACCTCATCCCGCGCGAAGAGGGGCTCATCGCGGCCCGGCCCGATCATCCACCGACCGGGAATGTCCTCGGCAGCAAGGACACACTCGACGCCCGGCACCGCGAGCGCGGCCGTGAAATCACGACGCACGATCCTTGCACAAGCGTGCGAGGAGCAAACCGGCCAGATCTCTAGCATCGGCCTTTGCTGCGCGGTGTCGCCGACATAATGTGCTCCCCCATTGACGTGCCCTACGGCGCTTTCGTGACGGAGCCCGCGGGAACGGTCCTCGGCCAGAATGCTCCTGCCCATTTCGAATTCCGAGGTTCCGTCCTGGGCGACACTTGTTTCACCCGAAACAAACTTTTCCCAAAGGCTCACCACCAGCCCTCTCCGGAATTCCGCGCCGGCACGGACATCGTCTATCGGGCTGAATTCTGTTCCGAGCATGGCGGCAGCCGATTCCGCTGCATCCTGGATCGTTTTCCCCACAAGCGCTGCTTCGGCCTTTCGGGCGCGGACCGGCATCGCAGCCACGCCCCCGTACGCGATGCGCGCACGCCTCACCACTCCCGTCGCGTCCAGATCCAGCGAGAACGCGGCGGCAACGATGCTGATGTCGAGTTCCCGGCGTTTTGAAACCTTCATGAACTCCGACTTTCTCTCGAGGCCCTCTCCTCCCTTGAAGTGCGGAATCTCCACGCTGAAGATGATTTCGCCCCTGCGCAGGGCGGTCTTTCGATAGGCTACGAAAAAATCGCTGAGCGCCACTTTTCGCAAACCCTCGACAGATGCCAGCACAAGACTTGCATCCAGCGACATCAGAACCGGAGCACTGTCGCCAATCGGGGAAGCCGTTGCCAAGTTTCCACCGAGTGTCGCCCTGTTCCGAATCTGTCGCGAGGCAAATACCCGGAGCATCTTGGCCAGAGAGGGGAACTCGGCGCCGAGCGCCTCGCTGATCTCAGTTAGTGTAGCCGAGGCTCCGATGTTCCAGACTGATTCGCCCCGATTGATCCTTCGGAGTTCCGGGATACCCTCAGTCGAAACGAGGAGGGAAAAAGCGGCTCTCTTCTTTGTGGCCTCCACACCCAACTCCGTCGCACCCGCGACTAGCCTCGCATCGTCGTGTTCGTTTAGAGCTTCAAGGAGTCCTTTCAGTGAATCGGGTCGGATTAGACGGCCCGATTCCGTGGAGTAATCCAGCGCCTTGAGAGTTGGAGCGGGAGCCTTGAGCCGCTCCTTGAACGCATCTCCACCCCTAACCCTCGTTGCCAGTGCCGTAAGTGCCGCATCGCGAATCGGCCTATATCCGGTGCAACGGCATAGGTTACCGCTAAGCTGGTCGCTCAGTTCGCTAGAGGTCCTGCAATCGCTCCGATAGTAGGCCTCGAAAAGCGACATCACAAAACCCGGGGTGCAGTAGCCGCATTGCGACCCGAAGTGGGCGACCATGGCCGACTGGACGGGGTGTAGCGCTCCCATACCCGCCTGAAGGCCCTCCACGGTGATCACCTCGCGCCCAGCGAGCGCCGGCAAGAGGGCGATGCAGCTGGTCATGGTGCGGTAGGTTGGATTTCCAACGGCGTCGCGGTCGACCAAGGCGACCGTGCATGCCCCACAGTCACCCTCGGCGCATCCCTCCTTTGCTCCGGTAATCCCTCGCGACCTGAGGAATTGGAGAAGGGTAGTCGTCGGGGCCACACCTTCCACGAGCACCTTTAGTCCATTGATGGTTAATTCGAACGAAGCTTGGGGCATTGGGTCGCAGGATCGACGGGCATTCCGTAGGGGTCAAAGAGCACTTTCCGAGCCGGTTTTGGGCAGCTCCGTTGAGTTTGGATTCTTGTTTGCGCTCAATCGCGTTCGTCGTGTAGGTGACTTTGCGGATCCCCCCGGCGGTACAAGGAGAATGGGATCACCTGTTCCCAGTTCCGCCGGCAGGAAAGCGCGATATTTGGATGTTTTTACTTCGGGCACCCTCGTTCTGATCGATCCAAATGCCCAGGATCTCCTTCTTTCCTTAGGCCGTGACACCCGGCGCAAACGTGCCCCGCAGGTGCCGCGGTACATCGACATCGACCTTGCTGTAGTCGGTTATCACCGTCTTCAGGCTTGTCCCGTTGCGACGGTTCGCTTCGCCATCGGCCGGCTTCTCCGGAACGCCTTTTTCGCAATCTGGGTGCTGGGTCGACTCGCCCGGTGAGGCTCGCTCCATCAATGTCTTCGTAAACCGCTCGATAAGCTCCACGGGCCCCTTATCAGCTCAGAACTATTGTACTGCTTCATCGGCTCGCCGAGCGCCTTAAAGTCTAGCCCGCCATAGTGCGGTGTTTTCTCGTTCGAGACCACGTTTCTGTCCGTTCAGCACTGTGACCCAATCCCAAGCCTTCTGGCTCACTCATGCAGGCGGGTTAATTCGGCCTCCCTGTGGCACGATGCATGCTATTGCGAGCAGCCAAGTAAATTAGCAAACCGTGGGGTCATCACAGGGGGCGGCATGGCGCCATTTAACCCCTTGGCCTTCCCCAAGGTTACCCTGTTTACCTTAAAACGTAAACCATTGTCGGGGAATAACTATGATGAAAAAAGGAACCGCTCTGTTCACGGTGCTTCTATGTGTAGCGCCATGGAACCCAATTTTTGCCGCTGATTCGCCTGCCGGTGGAAACCAAGACTCTTCGTCGACCGTTCCAGCAGCAGCAGCAACGCCGGCAACCTCGTCGGCCCCGAACAGTTCCACGGGGGACTCGGTGCAAAAGCTGAGTGCCTTCGTTGTCGAGGACGTGCCCGTCGACCAATCCGTGAACCCGCTGGTCCGCCCAGTTTCGTCGGTGTTCGGTGACGACCTTTCGATCATGGACACTCCCAGAAATGTCGCGAGTCTGAGTCCGGAGCTCATGAACGAACGGGGCATAGACGGTCTCGGGCCGATGCTGCAGTATGCGCCCGGGGCTTACCAGCCGTCGCGCTACGGCAAGGAGGAGGTGCCCAACATACGCGGGGATAGCGCCGACCTCTATATCAACGGCCAGCGGATGGCCGACAATCTCTACGCCCTTTTCCCTTCCTTTAACGGCGTCGGGTCGGTCGACATCGTTAGCGGTCCCGCATCCGCGGTCTACGGTGCTGGATTCCTGACCGGAGGCTATGTCAACTTTGTCACGAAGCAGCCCAACATGGCCTTCAACCAGGGGGAGATCACATACCGCATGGGAACGCTGGTGTCTGGTGGCGATTCCTACTTCCAGTCCAGCTGGCAGATCGACATGAGTGTTCCGATCATCAAGGACAAGCTCGCAATCCGTGTGAGCTACGAGGGCAAGGGCGGCGACACGTTTTTCAAGCAACTTGGCTACTATGACGACCGTGAGGATCTATTCATGGCGGTCGTTTACGAACCCAACAGCAAGTTGAAGTTCGATTTCAACGCCCAGTACTTCTACCAAAGAAGCCCGGAGTCGGGCGGCATCAACCGCCCGTGGCAGGGACTCATCGACAACGGGACCTATTTCACGGGCCTGGCTCCCGACGGACCGGGGGCCCCTGGGCCGCTGGTCCCGACAGGGACGGCAAAGATCGAGCCCAACGACGGTCTCTTCTCATATGCCGCGGGCGACTCGGCAATGGCCAACTCCTTCCACACGCAACTCATCACGACCTATGACATCAGCCCCGACCTCACACTTAAGAACCTGACTTACTTCGAGGATACCGCCCGGCGCCGGTACAGCGCCTATGAGTATATCGAATACGTGCCGATCGACGACACGTTCGAGAATAGGACCGAGCTTCACTACAACTTCGACTCCAAGATCGGCGGGGTCGACGTGAGCCACAACGTGGTCACCGGCGTGAGTGTCAAGTACGAGGAACGCGAGTCGTTCGTAAATTATTATAACGAATATGTTTATAACTGGGACGTGACCGATCCCACCGCGAATTTCAATTTCATGAAGGATTATCCCCAGGCCTACACGGACGGGCTATTGGGACCCGGCGGCCACTATTACTTCAATGACAACAACGCTCTCCTGCCGACACCCGAGACGACTTATTCGGAGGTTGATGAGATGTCGGTGTTTTATGAGCACACACTCCATTTCGGGGACAAGTGGACGTTCCTGGCGGGGGTCCGCGGCGACACGTTCCTCGCCTATGCAAAGAGCCCGCTGCTTGCCCCGGGCGAAGCCCCTCAGTGGGACCACGCAGCCTTCTTTGACCCCACGGTCAACGCGAGCCTGACCTACAAACCCGTCCCCTGGATAACGACCTATCTCACCTACGACAGGGTCTACTCAATCGACGGCAATACCACGGGCGGTGGCATCGACCTTTACGGCAACGGCAACATCTCGGCCGATGAATTCAAGAATCTGAGCGACCTATATGAGGCCGGAGCCAAGTTTGCACTCGCGAAGAACGTGCTTTTTGTCGGCGCGGATGCCTACCAGCAGCTGCGCGAGCGCACGCAGCGAGAAACGCCAGGGCCCCTCAACCTTATGATCCGGGGCGTCGAGGCCATGGCCATCTACCAGCCCACGACCCATTTTTATATCACGACGAACGCCACCTTTTCCTCAGCGAATTTCCTGAATTCATCCCCCTTTGAGTTGGGTGGCGCTTCTATCTATGACACCTATGCCCTTGGGACGGGCCCGAAAGGGCTTGGCACTGGGCTCGGGCCATTCGGCGCGCAGGCTCCGCAAGGCAACTACCGCGTCCCTGGAACCTCCAATTTCCGCTACAACGGCCAGGTGAGTTACGAGCTGAACTCCGGGCTCGGCATGAGCGTCAGCTATGAGCTCCAAAGCCCGGAAAACGGCAATCTGCTCGACCAATTCGAGATACCGTGGCAACACACGTTCAGCGCCTCGCTCTTCTACCGGCAGAAGACATGGCAGGTTGACGTGGATTTTGTGAACATCACAAACCAGCGGAACTGGGTAGCCAACGGCGACACGCTCATGGACAATCAGCTGCTCACGTTGGAAATGCCGTTCAACGTATCGGGTTACATAAAGCTGCGATTCTAACGCGCCACCTGCCGCTCACACCATGGACGTTGCGTTAAGTCGCATAACGAAGCGGTTCGGTGCGGTGTTAGCCAACGACGCCGTCGACGTTCGTGTCGGGTCTGGCGAGGTGCTCGCGCTCCTGGGCGAGAATGGGGCCGGCAAGAGCACGCTGATGAAGATACTCTACGGTCTGTACCAGCCCGACTCGGGCGGCATATCGATCGACGGCCAGCCGGTCGCCTTCTCGTCCCCGTCGGACGCCCGGGACGCGGGGATCGGCATGGTCTTCCAGGATTTCAGCCTCGTCCCGGCCATGACGGTCGCCGACAACCTGATGCTGTCCTCCTCGGGAACCCGGTGGTGGTGCGGCCCGGGAAGCAGCTCGAGGGCCAACGCCGTGAAGGCACTCGCCGCGGCGACGGCTGAGGGCCGTCCTGCATCGAGGGTCTGCGACCTCGCCGTCGGAGAGCAGCAGCTCGTGGAGCTCTCGCGCGTCCTCGAATCGCAGGCCAAGCTCATTATCCTCGACGAACCTACCTCCGTGCTGACCCCGTCCGAGACTGAGCGCCTCTACGCGAGGATCAGGACCTTTGCCGCCGAGGGGCGCGCCATTATCATCATCACCCACAAGATGGACGACGTCCTGGCCTGCGCCACGCGGGTCTGCGTGCTCCGCGGCGGTAGGAATGTGTACGAGGCCGAGCTCGGGTCCACGACCCGCGACGAGCTGGTGGACCATTTCATTGGCGAAGGAGCGGCCCCCGCAGCGGTGATAAAGCCCCCTATCGGAGGCACCCGTTTTCAAGTCTCGGGGATGTCCTGCGAGAACGGGGGCGAGTCCCTGGGTCCGATAAGCTTCGAGCTGGCGGCAGGAGAGATCCTTGGTGTGGCGGGCGTCTCGGGAAACGGCCAGCACTTGCTCAGCGAGCTCCTTGCCGGTCTCGCCAAGCCTGGGGCCGGCAGCGTCCTTCTCGACGGCCGCCCTATTTACGGCAGCGCGGCGGCGAGGGAAAGGATTGGGTTCATCCCGGAGCAGCCCAAGACCAACGGGGTAGCGAGCGACCTCGACCTCTCGACCAACCTGGCCCTGAAGCGCATCTGGCGCCTAGACTGGTTCAATCCCCTCAAAGGCAACAGGGCCGACAGCGAGCAGCGCCTGCAGGCCTTTGACGTCCGCCCCCCGAACGCCGCCCTACCCGCGCGCACGCTCTCCGGCGGCAACCTTCAAAAACTCGTCCTCGCACGCGAGCTCGGTGCGCCCTGCGACCTCGTGGTGGCGTGCTACCCGAGCATGGGCCTAGACTTGGGAGCCACCCGGAACGTCCACCGAATCCTGATCGACCAGGCGGCGGCGGGGGCGTGTGTCGTCTGGATCTCCGAGGACCTGGACGAGCTGCTGACGAGCACCCACTTCGTGGCGACGCTCAGCAAGGGACGCTTCGCAGGAATCCTCCGGACTGCGCAGGCCGACAGGCGGACCATCGGCCGTTGGATGGCGGGAACCTCATGAAGGCCGCCCCCTATGCCCGGAGGGTTTGGCCCCTGGCGGCCGGCGCCGCGAGCTTCATCGCCATCACCGCGCTCCTCTTCGGGCATTCGACGCCGTCACTGGCTGGCTTCTTTGCGATGCTGGTGAAGGGCGCGTTCGGCGACGGCTATGCCTTCTCGGAGACCCTGGTGAAAGCGACGCCAACTCTCTGGTGCGCCCTCGCCGTTGCGGTGCCGGCCCAGCTGGGTCTGATCTCCATTGGGGCCGAGGGCCAGATGTACGCCGGCGCGATCGGCGGCGGAGGCCTCGTCCTCCTGCTACCCCACCAGTCCTCGTGGGTCCTCCTTCCCCTTATGCTCGCCTGCGGGGCGGCCGGAGGGGCCGCCTGGGCCAGCGTTGCCGGTTCGCTCAAGGCTCGCTTCGGCATCAACGAGACGGTGGTCTCGATGCTCCAGAACTTCATCGCGATAAACCTGCTCGAGTACCTGATCCACGGCCCTTGGATGGCCCCCAACAGCGGCAACTGGCCCCAGACGGCCGAGTTCCCGTCGGCGGCCGTGCTCCCGCCGATTGTGTCGGGCCTTCGCACGCATGTCGGTCTCTTCGGCGCCGTGGCCGCGGCGGGTGTCCTTTGGTTCATCGCCGGCAAGACGCGCTGGGGGCTTTCGGTGAAGGTCCTGATGAGCAATCCCAAAGTCGCGGGCCAGGCGGGACTGAACCACGCCGCCTACATCGTCGGCGCGATGGCAATCGGGGGTGGCCTCGCCGGCCTCGGAGGCATCATGGAGGCATCCGCCGTGCAGAACCGACTCGAGTCCGGATTCCTTCAAGGCTACGGCATCAGCGGCTACCTAGTCTCGTGGCTTGCGGGCCACGACTTCCGCTGGATCGTCCCCATGTCGCTCGTCATGGGGGCCATCCTGACCACCGCCGACACCCTCCAGCTCTCCGCCGGCCTGCCGGCGTCGAGCGCAATGATTCTCCAGGGCGTGCTATTCGCCTGCATCCTCGGATGGACCTCCTACGCAAGGAGCAGGCGATGAGCGCCGGAAAAATAGCGGTCGACATGCTGGTCTCTGCCCTACGCAGCTCCACGCCGATGGCATTTGCGCTCTGCGGGGAGATCCTCGGGGAGCGCGCGGGCATAGTGAACATCGGGATCGAGGGGGAGATGCTCGTCGGCGCGGCCACGGCCTTCGCAGTCACCGTGGTGACAGGAAGCCCCTGGCTCGGACTCCTCGCCGGCGCCGGCGCCGGATTGGTCCTCTCCTGCGTCCACGGGGTCCTCTGCCTCTTCTGCAGGACGAACCAGATCGCCTCCGGGGTCGCGGTCCTGGCGATCGGCGCGGGCTGCAGCGCCTACTACGGAACTCCCTACGTGGGCCGCCAGATCAACGGCTTCTCGCCGATTTCGATACCCGGGCTGCCGGCGGCCCTTGCCGAGGTCCTCCGCTCAATCTCGCCGACCATGGTGATCGGCCTGGTCGTACCGCCGGTCCTCGCAGTCTTCCTCTTTATGACGCGAACGGGGCTCCGCTGGCGCGCCGTCGGGGAGGCGCCGGCCTCGGCACGCATCCTAGGGATTAACCCGAACACCTTCCGCTGGGGCGCGATACTCGCGTGCGGATTCCTCGCCGGCTTCGGCGGGGGCGCGCTGTCGGTGGATTATGCCAAGGGATGGTCCGAGGGAATGACGGCTGGCCGCGGCCTCGTGGCCATGGGCCTGGTCGTCATGACCCGCTGGAATCCGGCGTGGACGACACCCGTTGCGATGATATTCGGTGCCGCCGAGAGCCTCTCCCTCAGCATCCAGTCGCACGGGGTCGGCGTCTCCCCTTACCTCCTCTCCCTCTTCCCCTACCTGGCCCCCCTCGTCATCCTCGCGCTCCACGCAAAGTTTAGCCGAAGGCAGGGCCACATGCCCGCCAGCCTGGCGGACATCCTTAAGTTCAGCGCCTGAACCCCTTCTTATGCCAAAACCCACCGACCCGTTCATGGAGGCCGCAATCGAGGAAGCTCGCCAAGGATTCAAGGAAGGGGGCCTGCCCATAGGCTCGGTCCTTGTGCTCGACGGGAAGGTGATCGGCCGCGGTCACAACCGGCGCGTCCAGGACAACAGCGTGATCCACCACGCTGAGATGAACTGCTTCGAGAACACGGGCAGGCTCCCGGCGGCGACCTACCCCCGGTGCACGCTCTATTCCACCCTCTCGCCCTGCCACATGTGCAGCGGCGCCATGATTCACTACGGCATCAGGAAGTGCGTAGTGGGTGAGAACCGGACGATCATGGGCGCCGAGGATTTCCTTAGGTCGAAGGACGTCCAGGTCACGGTAGTGGACAGCCAGGAGTGCTTCGACCTCATGGCGGCCTTCATCAAGAAGAGCCCAGAGATATGGAAGGAGGACATCGGCGCCTACAGCCTGGGCGACGGTTTCCTGAACGAGGACAAAGCCTAGGCCCGCTGACATGCGCAATATCCGTTGCCTTATCCACGCCACGGCGCTCCTCGCGTCATGTGTCGGAGCCCGAGCGGACGACTACAAGGTCGGCTTCATCTACGCCGGCCCGAGGGCCGACGCCGGTTGGTACGCCTCCCAGGACGCTGGCCGGATGTACGTCGAGGCGAACATGCCCGGAGTCAAGGCGATCGTCGCGGAGAACATCCCGGAGACGTCGGACTCCGAGCGGGTTATGGAGCGCATGGCCCGTTCCGGCGTGAAGGTGATCTTCGCGGCGAGCTACGGCTATTTCGAGAAGGCGGAGCGCGTCGCGAAGCGCTTCCCCGAAGTTTCGTTCATGCACAGCGGGGACGGCCAAGTCGGCTACCACATCGGCAACTACTTCGGGTCCACCGAGGAGGCCATGTACATCGCCGGTATAGCGGCGGGCCTTAAGACCGCCTCCAACAAGCTGGGCTATGTCGACGCCCACCCGATCCCGCTCCAGATCCGCGGGATCAATGCCTTCGCGATGGGCGCCCGGTCCGTGAATCCCAAGGCCACCGTGCAGGTCATCTTCCTCGATACATGGAAGGACCCGACGAAGGAGGCGGAGGCAGCAAACTCGCTGATAGACCAGGGAATCGACGTCCTTGCCCAGGAGGTGGACTCCAACCTCACTATGGCCCAGGTGGCGGAGAAGCGCGGAATCTCCTTCATCGGCCAGTACTATGACGCCAGCGCCATAGCCCCCCACGCCTGGCTCATCGGCAACTACTACCACTGGGGTCCGATGATGGTCTCAATCGTCAAGGAGGTCCAGGCGGGCACATGGAAGGAGCGCCCGATACTCGCCACTCTGTCGGGAGGCCAGCTCCAGATGACCCCCTACGGCCCGGGCATGCCCGAGTCGGCGAAGCCCATCCTCGACAAGGCCATCGCCGAATTCAAGGGGGGCGCCCGCAGGCTCTGGACCGGGCCGATCCTGGGCCAGGACGGGTCCGTCCTGGTTCCCGAGGGCGTCGTCCTTAGCCCAGAAAAGGTCACCAACATGGACTTCTTCGTCCAAGGCGTCGTCGGCAGCCTCGCGAAGTAGACGCCGCATAGCACCCTTCCGCCATGAAGCAAGCCGAGTTCTCCCATGAAGTCCCGCGCAGCCTGGCGGCAATCAGGCCCGCTCCGCCTGCAGGCCCAAGGGGCGCCAGGATCCTGGCCGGCGGCCAGAGCCTCGTGCCCCTCCTCAACGCCCTGACGGCGCGTCCCACCATCCTCATCCAGATCAACCGTGCCGCTAGACCCGGAGTTCCGAAGCCATCGCTGGCCAGCTCTGCGGCTTCAGGGGCAACGTCGGGATCCTCGCGAAGGCACACAGCCCGGCCGCCGAGCTCGCCGCGGCCGGCCGAAGGCTAGACGCAAGACTTCAAGCTCCGACCCAAAACCGCCCCAAAAGGAAAACTCTATGGACCACAAATCCGACGTCAGGGAACGCGTGTTTCGCGAACTCCGAAAGGTCGCCATCGCCGACAGCCGGTTTCATTTCGACTTCGGCGAGTTCATCGCCGACTTCGAGGGAAGCGACGCCGCGGTCGCGCGGCTCGTCTCGCACCGCTTCTACCAGGAGAGCAAGGTCATCTTCATCACCCCGGACAATTGCATAGAGCAGCTCCGCAACCAGGCCCTGCGTGACGGCAAGACGATCCTGATGACGACATATTCCATTCGCCGCGGCTTCTGGGTCCTGGATCCGGCCCGCATTCCCAAGGAGCTTTATCTCTATGCCTCTACACTCGACGGAATGGAGCGAGTGGGGACGCCCGTCACGCTCGCCGAAATATCATCGATGCCGGCCCTCGACTACATGGTGACGGGCACCGGGGCCATCAACGAGGAGGGCGTCCGATTCGGCAAGGGCCATGGCTTCTTCGACGTCGAATGGGGCATGCTCTACAAGATCGGCAAGATCAGCCAGGCCACGCCGGCCGCTGCGGTGGTGCACGAGTGCCAGATCCTGAGAGAAAAGCTCAAACCCGACGTCTTCGACACCGTCGTCGACGTCGTATTCACCCCGAGCAGGACCATAGAGGTACCCAACGCCCAAAAGCCCGCGCTGGGGATACTCTGGGATGTCCTCGACCCAAAAATGTACGACACCATACCCCCGTTGCAGGAGCTCAAGCGGATTGAGGAGGCCTCCCAGAGATGATTGAGGCAAGGATCATCTACGCGGACGAGGACACGTTCTGGTCAAACTTCAGCTGGGCCGAAATTGCGGCGCTGCCGAACAAGGACTCGGTCGTGGTCGTGGTCCCCGTGGCCGGGATGGCGGACTGGGGACTCGGCGCGCCGTTGTACCTCGAGGAGATCGTGCTCTCGGCGGTTCTGAGGCAGGCCTCGCTCGCCCGGGGCGACCTCCCGCTCCTGGTGACTCCACCAGTGCGCTTCGTCGTGGGACCCGGCCACGACTGCGCGTTTCCGCTTCCTCCGCCGGCAGCCTGCGCACTGCTCGAGGAAGTCGTCCTCTCCGTCAAGGCATCGGGGTTCACCAAGGTGGTACTCTTGAATTCCAGCCCTTTCAACGAGGAGCTCTGCGACGCCGTGGCCAGGGACCTCCGAATCGCGCATGGCATGCAGATGTTCTGCGTGAACATGAGCGCTCTCGGGCTCGACCTCGATCCCACCCGAAACCCGGACCGGCGGCCAATAGCCGCCCTCTTCGTAGCGCTTGACGGCAGTTCGCCCGGCGACGCCCCCTTGGCTGCGCTGGATGGCGCGTCGGTCCATCTCGCGGCCCTGCTCCGCGAGGTCCACGGGCGGCCTCCGCTTCCCCAGGAGGGCAGGATGACTCCGGTACCCGCGCCATGAACACAGGCGACGCCTTTCTCTCCTATCGCTCGAGGTACCTGCCGGCAATGACGCACGCCCAGATCGAGGCACTGCCCGACAAGGAGTGGGCACCGGTCATCCTCGCAACGGGCGCGATAGAGCAGCACGGGCCCCACCTTCCGGTTTCCGTCGATGCATTCCTCGGCCAAGTCTGGCTTTCCCTGACGCTTCCGCGCATTCCCGAGGGGGCTTCCTGCTACGTGGCGCCCCCCATCACCATCGGCAAGAGCAACGAACATGCCGGGTTTCCGGGAACCCTCATAGTTTCGAAGGCCACCCTCCGCGAGCTCGTGCTGTGCGTGGCGCGCCAGGTGAAGTCTTGGGGATTCGGAAGCCTGGCGATCCTCAACACTCACGGCGGCAATATCTCCGTGCTCCGTTACACCCTCCGGGAGGTGAGGGAGACATTCGGTCTCAGGGTCTGCTTCCTGAAAGGCGACGCGAGGCTCGGCCTTTCCGATCAGGAGGCCGCCTACGGGTTCCACGCGGGCGAGCTTGAAACCTCCCTGATGCTGGCAACCGTCCCGCAGCGCGTGAGGATGCAGTCGGCTTCCTGCGAGTACCCGGCTAGCCTCGGGGATCCCGGCGAGCTTCGACCGGAGGCCGCCCCAGCGACCTTTTCCTGGGCCACCCAGGACGTCTCCAAGTCCGGCATCATGGGCGACGCCACCGCGGCCTCCGCTGAGAAGGGGCTGCGATGGCTTGATCTCGGCGCCGCCCGCTACGCCGAGCAGATACTGGATCTCTGCAAGGAGGGCCGGGACCGTGGGGTGTGACACGGCGGCTGGCCGGGCTACCCGGCACAAGATTGACCTCGACGCCTACTGCGAGCGGATCGGGTACTCGGGATGCAGGGAGGCAAGCTTAGAGACGCTCCGCGCGGTCCACAACGCCCATGCGACCTCCATCCCGTTCGAGAATCTCGACGTTCTGGCCGGACGCCGGATATCCGTCGATGCCGCCGAGGTGGAGCGCAAGCTAGTCCGGGACCGGCGCGGGGGCTACTGCTTCGAGCATGGCACGCTCCTCATGGACGCGCTGAGCCAGATGGGCTTCGAGGTGATCCCGATAACCGCCCGCATCCGATGGCAGGTCCCCGCTGATGTCGTGACCAACCTGGGGCACATGCGCCTCCTCGTTCGCCTGGGGGACCGCTCCTACGTCGCCGACACGGGGCTTGGGGCCACCACCCTCCCAGAGCCTTTGCTTCTCGAACCCCACATCGAGCAGCCGACCTCGCTCGACATCCGGCGCCTCGTCCCGGTCGGCGAGGAACTGCTTGAGCAGGTGAATTTTGGGTCCGGGTGGGTGGATATCTGCATGTTCCGGCCCGTTGGGGTGCCGGCTCCCGACTTCGAGCTAGGGAACTGGTACCATTCCACCCACCCGCAGTCCCTCTTCGTGTGCAACCTTGTCGTCGCGCTCCCGGGAGCAGACCACCGCCGCTCGCTGTTCAACCACGAATTTGTCACCCGGTGGGTCGACGGGCGCACAGAGAGGGAGATGATCGGCTCTGAGAGGCGCATGCGCGCGGTCCTGAACGAGCACTTCGGGCTCAATCTATCCCACCACGATCACCTCTCCTGTGAGGGCCTCGCTTGGCCCCGCTGAACGGAACCCTTCCACCCATGCTCATTCACCAACTCCTCATCGACGGCGCCAATCGCCGTCCCGAAAAGGCCGCCTTCACGTGGGTGGATCGCGGCAAGACCCTGACCTACGCCGAGGCTGTCGCCCAGACGGACCGTTTCGCCGGTGCGCTCGCGGAGCTGGGTGTCAAGAAGGGCGACCGCGTCTCCATTGTCGCGCATAACGGCATGGATTACCTCCTCGCGATGTTCGGCTGCTGGCGGATAGGGGCGATCGCAGCGCTGGTCAACGTGAAGTTTGCGAATGAACTCGATTACTATTTCCGGGACCACGAGCCGGTCGTCGCGATCTACACCCAAGACCTTGTCGATCAGGTGAAGCGCGGCGCGGCCGGCGTGACCTCGGTCCGCGCCCTCGTCTGCATGGACGGCCCACAGGAAGGGGCGCTCAGCCTACCGGCGCTGCTCGGGGCCGGCCTGCCACCGCCCCCCGATCCAGCCGACGAGGACGCGATCGCCCACCTCTCCTACACATCGGGCACCACGGGACGCCCAAAGGGCGCGTGCTTGTCCCACGAGCCCACAGTCCGCGCCACGCGCTGCATAGCCGAGCGGCTCAGGCTTTCGTCCGAGGACAGCTCTTTTGGGCCAACGGCCCTTTCGAGCTCCTACCAGCTCGTGGCCAACCTCCTTCCCGCACTCCATCACACCATGAGCATCTGCGTCATGGGGAAGTGGAATCCCGAAGCCGGCTGGCGCAAGCTCGACGAGAACCGCTCGACCGTGCTCGCCGCCAATCCGACGTTCCTGACCGACGTGCTGCTGGAGTCCCGCAGGCAGCGGCGGCCGCCGCGCGGTCTGCGCATGGGCCTCTCGGGGGGCGGCCCTGTCCCGCCGCCGCTCAAAAAAGCATGGCGCGACGTCCTCGGCCTCCCGCTCGTGGAGAGCTACGGGCAGAGCGAGCTCGGGGGTTTCGTGGGCCTCGGCTCGCCAGACCTCCCGTCGGACGCGCGGATGGGCGCCATTGGGCGTCCGCTACCCGACAAGGAGGTGAGGATCTTCGACTCGGGCTCGAAGGAGGTATCGGCGGGGGAGCTTGGAGAGATATGCATCCGCGGGGGCTTCATGAAGGGTTACTGGGGGAAACCTGAGAAATCCGCCGAGGCGACGAGGGGCGGATGGCTGCATACAGGCGACGCAGGCACGATGGACGCCGACGGCTACGTCACCCTGAGGGGCCGCTTCTCCGAACTCCTGAACGTCGGGGGACGGACATGGTTTCCGCGCGACGTCGAGGAAGCGCTCTGCGGCGTTCCCGGCGTCCAGGCCGCGGCCCTAGTTGGGCTTCCCGTCGGCGAGGGGGAGCACAGGCCCGTCGCCTTCGTCATCGCCGAAGCGGTGGGATTCGACGGCCGTGCTCTCCTTTCTGCCATCGCCCCGGCCGTGCCCTACGACCTGGAATCCATGCCGATCCTCCTGCTCCCCGAATTCCCTATGACGCCGACGGGAAAGATAGCCAAGGCCGACCTGCGCGACCAGGCGGCGGCGGGGAAGTTCGGTGCCCTCTAGGGGCGCCGCTACCGGCCCAGGCCAAGAGCACCAGTATCCTGGGCGGGGCCCGGTGCCGGTGTCGTTAATCTCGATTCCGTGCGGCTGGAAGGTGCCCCACTACCGTGGCAATGATCCGGACACGCCCTCCACGAAAAAATCCATCGCGGAAACCCTCGCGGGGTCGAGCGTGGCGCCCGCCGGGACAACCAGCGCACCCTCGTTGCTTCGAATGGGGCCCGCCCAGAGCTTGCGCCTGTGGCCCTTGAACTCGTCCACGATTTCGTTCAGGCGCGCCTTCTCCGCGCCCGAGAGCGCCGGCCCGAACGGCGCCATCTGGATCTGGCCGCCCGCCAGCGTCGCGAGGGTGGGCCGCGCCTTCCAAGTGCCGTCCCTCACCTCGCCCACGACGCCGAGCATCATGGGCCCCCAGCGGAAATAGTTACCCGCAAGCCAAGCATGGGGCGCCACGCCGGAAGCGTCGTAGTATTGTCCTATGAAGTAGATGCCCCGCTTCTCGGCCACCTGGGCCATCGTAATGTTAGAGTCCACCTCCTGGGCCAGCACGTCCACCCCCTGGTCGGCCAGGGAGTTGGCCGCCTCGGCCTCCCGGACGGAGTCTTTGTAGGTGTTCAGGAAGATGACCTGCAGCGTCGCCCTTGGGTTGACCAACCTCGCGCCGAGGGCGAAGGCGTTGAGCCCGCGGAGCAGGATGGGGATCGGATGCGCCGAGACGTAGCCGAGCTTACCTGAGGCGCTCTTCATTCCGGCTGCGACGCCCGCGACGTACATCGCCTCCTCCGTGGAACCGAAATAGTTGCCAACGTGGTAGTCCACCTGGCCGTCGCCGCTGTGCATGAAGACGGTGCCAGGGAACTTCCTCGCGACTCGGACGGCCTTGTCGAAATAACCGTAGCTGGTGGCGAAAATGAGGCTCACTCCCTCGCGGGCCATCCGCTCCATGACCCGCTCGGAGTCCGCAGTCTCAGGTACGTTTTCCGCAATCAGTATCCTGACGCCAGGCATGTGGTCCTGGAGGTACTGCCGCCCGGCGTCCTGGGCCGCGTACCAGCCCGCGTCGACGCGCGGGCCCTCATATATGAAGCCCACCTTGAAGGGCTCCGGGTCGCCTCGGGCGAGCACCGGTCCAATCCACAGGAGGAGGATGCCCATCACCGGCGCGTTGCGGAATGGGATCCCCATTGCGTCTCAGTACCTGGGCGAGTCGCTAAAGCCCGGGCGCAGGCTCTTGGCTCCGATGTCCTCGTGCCAGAGGTCTGGCCTAGCCTTGATGAAGTCCTGCATCATCTCGAAACAGTCGAGGTCATGGAGGACCTCCACCTCGATCTCCTTCATGTCGAGGAGGTACTCCGCTCCCCGCGAGGTGCGGTTCTCCCCGACGACGCAGCCCTTCACACCGTAGTGGACCATCGTACCCGCGCACATGTGGCAGGGGGACAGGGTCGAGTAGACGACGCATTCCCTGTACTCGCTCGGGGCCATGCGGCCCGTGTTGTGGAAGCAATTCATCTCTGCGTGCTGAATTACGCTTCCACTCTGAACGCGCTGGTTGTGGCCGCGGCCGATTATCTTCCCGTTCCTGACGATCACGGAACCGATTGGGATCCCCCCCTCCGCGAGGCCGATGCGCGCCTCCTCGATTGCTGCTGCCAGGAAGGGGTCGTCGGGATGCCGGGTCATTTCGGGTCGGTTCATTTCGTGTTGGATTAAGGGTTCAGCACGGGTGCAGCCACGAGAAGACAAGCCGTGCGCGATCCTACAGGTAGCAGGCACGCGGCCGTGCCGACCCATCAGGTGACGCGAGTCTTGGGATCTTCATGGATTTCCCGGCAGTGGTTTACGTGTGACGGTAAACAGGGTAATCGAAAGGAAGGCCGAGGGGACATATGGCGCCATGCCGCCCCCCGTGATGACCTCAAGATTTGCTGATTTACTACCAGCGCACGGAAGCATTCCCCATGCCACGGGAGGGAATCAGAACTGTCATCTTGACGAGAAAAGCGCCCCGGTTTGCGGGATGAAGCGGACCAAAAAAAACCTGTAGAGGTTGACCCGACTTTCCGCAGAACAGTGCAGGTTCGTTTGGATGCAATTCTCCGATCGCAGCGGAGAAAGCGGGGCCACTTCCCTCCTTGGGCGGTATCAGCGGCCCGACGGTCAATTTTCACCCAATTTGCGCCCAAATCTCAGTGAAGGGATTGCTGCAGGGTGACCCTCGCACATGGGAGTATTTGCAAGGTGGTATCCCCGCCCGGACTCGAACCGGAATACTCGGTTTAGGAAACCGATGCTCTATCCACTTGAGCTACAGGGACATAACCAACAAAGAAAGAACCCGACCGCTACCTTGACTGCCCTCCTATTGACGCCGAGACAAATGAACCAGAAGGCCGGGCCACCTTGGGGCCGAAACAAATAGAGGATCGATCGGTTCCCGGTCAACTTCCGACACTCAGCGTCCGGTGCATGAAGACCCGACGGGGCGGAAGTCCTGCAGTGACCGCGGTCACCGATCGAGAAATGAGAGGACGATCGGGTTCGTCCATTCCGGGCGCTGCACAAACGTGTCGTGACCCGTTCCCGGAAGGATCCAAAGCTGGGCCCCCGGTATCGCGCGATAGATCTTAAGGGTGTGCTCCAGCAGGATCTCGTCGTGATCCCCGGCCATCACGAGCACCGGCACATGGATCTTGTGGAGCAGCTCGAAACTCAGCTCGTCCGGCGTCGGATGGGTGACCCAGAGCTGATTGAGCTTCGCGCTAATCACCTTTGCGTGCTCGGGACCGTCCGGCGAGTAAAGGGCGTAATAGGATCCGGGATCCGCGGCCCTCAGCTGGTCAGGCCGGGTGGTCCTCATCTCCTCGAGGTCCTTCTCCGAAAGCCCGCTGGGGTCCACGTTCGCACCGGTTACGACGACCCTGCGGATGAGCTCGGGGTAGCGGACCGCGAGCATGAGCGCCTCGATCCCCCCGTCGCTCCATCCCACGACGTCAACGCCCGAGACGTTCAGCAGCTTCAGGAGCGCCGCAGTATCCTCCGTCATCCGCGCATAGGTCATCGGCCCCTCAACGTCGGGCGAGTGGCCGTGGCCCGCCTGCTCGGGAGCTATCACCTCGTGCGTGCGCGAGAATTCCTCGATCTGCTTTCCCCACGCGCCCCTGATATCTCCCCCCCCGCCGTGGAGCAGGAGCAGGGGCCGTCCCGTTCCATAGACTTCAAAATAGATCCGGTGGTGGTTGACGACGGCCCAATGGCCCTCGCCGGCGGCCTGAAGCGGGGTACCGAGAGCCCCCACGACCAGGAGGCACCCTAGGAGCGGTACAATTCTCATTAATCAAATTCCTCCGAATGGAATCGAAGAGCAAATGGGAAGTGTCTCCCATCGCTTGAAGCTAGGGTCATGGATGCATGGGATGAAATAGACCTTATCGGTTGCCCACGAACTGAATGCGCCTCTCGGCGTTGCACGAATGGCCTAGCCCGATCGCCAACACTCCTCCCCCATCGAGGAGGGCGTTATTCCTGCGTTACGCCCTGGCAGGCCAACACCCCATACCTCCTCGCCAGAATAACGGCTAAACTTGGCTGGTATTTTACGACCCTCCATTCCGGAGGGTTCGGAAGGAAATTTTTATGGGAATCATACTCTTGGTCTTGCTCTTCTTGCTCCTGGTAGGATCGCTGCCGACGTGGCCCCATAGCCGAAGCTGGGGTTATTATCCGAGCAGCGGCCTAGGCCTAGTGCTGTTACTCGTCGTCATCCTGGTGATTACGAATCGTTTCTAGGCGGCTATTCCCCCCCTTCTTTATGGCACCCATCTTCCTAGCCCTATTCCTCATCGTCTTTGGTCTGAACCTGATCTTCGGCCTCTCGATCCCGATATGGGTCACGGGGCTGTTGGCGCTTGTGGCCGGAATCCTGATCTTGATGAAGCGCTTTAATGTCTGTGTCACCCCGCGCGGCGCAGGGACCAAGAGCGCTCCGAATCCGGACAGTCACTAAGTCGGAATTCCAGCATTCCCAAGTGGAAATCGCCGCCCAAGCGTATGCCCTACGCCCCGACGTTGTAGGTTCGTGCCTGGGCCTGGCTTCGGGCGCGATGCGCCGACCGCCCTCATCCTGGCCGGCCCATGGACTAGAATCCACAAATCAGGGCGGTGCATCGGGAACTCGGGCCGATAACAACCTTGTTTCCCGAGAGCGGCTCCATTCCCGTACCCGGGAAATTGCCTCGGGCGCCGGGCGCCCGCCCTCGGGGGTGGCCCAGTGCGACTATGAGCAGGCAAAGCGAGAACTCACGGGCGAGCGGGATTCCGACCGGCAGGAAGCCCGGCTGACCTGGGCGGGCACGCCCTGAACCCTACGGTTCCGCGTCTTCCCACTCTGCCCTTGGAGTCCAGCAGCCGATCCGGGAGGGCGAATGCCAAAGGGGTCATTCGACCCAGAGCTCGACCTGGTGCTCGCGGTGGTCGTCACAGAGCAGGATCGTCCTCCCGTCCACCGCCTGCCCATCGACGGACAATGAACCCACCGGTGACTCCGGCGAGCGCCGCGTAAAGGTAATGTGGTACACGGTCTGCCGAAAGCGGTAATGAACCTTGTAGGTGCTCCAGGCGGCCGGCATGCGGGGATCCAGGCGCAAGTGCTCCCCCTCGAGGTTTACCCCCAGCAGGCTCTCGACAAGAAGGCGGTACATCCAGCCCGCCGATCCAGTGTACCAGGTCCAGCCGCCCCTTCCCTGGTGGGGCGATACGGAATAGATGTCCGCTACGACGACATAGGGCTCCACCTTGTAGACGGCAACCTGCTGCGAGGTGGAGCTGTGCCGCACAGGGTTTAGCATCCCAAAGTATTCCCATGCGCGCTCGCCGTCCCCCATTTGGGCCAGGGCCATTGCCATCCAGATGGCCGCCTGGGTGTACTGCCCCCCATTCTCGCGGACCCCGGGGATGTAGCCCCGGATATAGCCCGGATCCATTTGCGAGGAGTCGAAGGGCGGCGTCAGCAGCTGCACCAGCCCGAGATCGCGATGCACCAGGCGACGGTCCGCCGATTGCATCGCCTGCAGCGACCGGGGGATTGCGCCCGCGCCGCTGATCACGGACCAGCTCTGCGGCAGCGAGTCGATCTGGCACTCCGAGTTCAAATGCGAGCCGAGGGGATCCCCGTTGTCGAAATAGGCGCGCCGGTACCATTCGCCGTCCCAGGCGCTTGCCTCGATGTTCACCTGCAGCTTGAGCGCTTCGGCAAGACAGCTTTCGGCAAAGGCCGTATCACCATGGGCGCGCGCCAGCGGCGAAAAACGGGTCAGGACGTCGTGGAGAAAGAACGCAAGCCAGACGCTCTCTCCCCGGCCCTTGTTTCCCACCCTGTTCATGCCGTCGTTCCAGTCTCCGCAGCCTATGAGGGGCAGGCCGTGGGCACCCAGCCGCATGCCCTTTTCGATGGCCCGGACACAGTGCTCGTAAAGCGTGCCCTGGGACTCCGACCGCTCTGGCATCTCATAGTAGGCCTCCTCCTCCGGCTTGACCGCCCTGCCCTTGAGATACCCGACCTTCTCGTCGAGCACACCGACATCGGCGACGCAGGCAACGTAGCGGCAGGTGGCGTAGGGCAGCCAGAGCAGGTCGTCCGAGAAATGCGTCCGCACGCCGCGGCCCGAAGGTGGATGCCACCAATGCTGCACGTCCCCCTCCAGATACTGGTGATCCGCAGCGCGCAGCAGGTGCTCGCGGGTGAGAGCGGGCTCCGCGTGGACCAGCGCCATAACGTCCTGCAACTGATCGCGGAATCCGAAGGCGCCCCCTGACTGGTAGAAACCCGTCCTGCCCCAGAGGCGGCCGCTGATGGTCTGGTAGATCAGCCATCCGTTCGCCATCACGTTCACGGCCTGGTCGGGGGTGTCCACGTTGATGGCTCCGAGCGTCCGGTTCCAGTAGGCCCATACCCCTTCAAGTTCCTCGCGGGCCGCGTCCGCACGGCGGAAGCGCTGCACGAGGGCCTGGACATCGGCCACACCGCGGCCGACCCCGAGACGGAAGCATACCTCCCGCTCCTCTCCCTCGGGCAGGTCAAGGGCCACTTGCACCGCGCCGCAGGGGTCCAGGCCGGCCCCGACCTTCCCCGAAAGCCGGGCGCGCCCAAGCGCGGCCGGCTTCGACATGCGTCCGTTCCGTCCGATAAATCCCGCCCTGTCCCCGGCCAAGGTGCGGGCGGGGTCACTGACGTCCACAAATGCGATCCGCTCCGAAAAATCGATATTGTAGGGATTGCGCGCCAACAGGGCGCCCGTCTTTGGGTCCACCTCGGTCCGCACATGGAGCAGGCCCTTCTGCCTCTGTTCACCCAGCACCCACTCCCAGTATCCGGTGACGGAGACGCGCCGGGGCCTATCCGAGACGTTGCGCAGCTTCAGGACCGTGAATTTCACGGGCGCGTCGACCGCAACGTAGACCCACAACTCCGAGGCGATCCCATGCTCGGTGTGCTCAAACACGCTGTAGCCGAATCCGTGGCGTATGACGTAGGGTGTCTCCCCGCAGGCGGGCAAAGGTGTCGGGGACCAGAATTGCCCCGTCTGCTCATCTCGGATGTACAGAGCCTCTCCGGTCGTGTCCCGGACAGGATCGTCGCTCCAGGGCGTCAGCCTGAACTCATGGGAATTCTCGGACCATGTGTAGGCGCAGCCGCATTCAGAGACGACCGTGCCGAACGAACGATTGGCGAGCACGTTGACCCAGGGAGCCGGGGTCGTCTGCCCTTCGTGCAGGGTGATGACATACTCGTGCCCGTCCTTTGTGAAGCCCCCGAGGCCATTTCGGAAGATGAGCTCTCGGGAGGGGGGCGGCACCGAGTCGTCCAGCCTCGCCGAACGGGTGGGCACAAATGCCTCCCTCGCGGGCTCCTGCACCTTGCGCCGTCCGAGCTGGTCCTCCAGGCTCCCGTCCTCGGCGTCGATAAGGACCCTGGCCGCGGCCAGGAGCAGCATCAGGTCGTCGTTCGGGAGCTGCTCCAGGCCGCGGACAAAAATGCCGCCCGGCTTATCGAGCCTCTGGGCCTCGCTTCCCAGGCCCACCATCCCGGCGATCAGGTCCTGAAGGGATTGCCGGTAAACCGAGATGTCCTCCACAATGATCATCATCTCGACCGTCAACCCCTTCGCCCGCCAATAGGCGTGGGCCGTGATCATCTGGCGGACGATCTGGAGGTGCTCAAGGCCGCTGATCCGGAGGACCACGATCGGGACATCACCCGAGATGCCGTAGCTCCAGAGTCCGCTTTGGTTGCGCCGGTTCGCCCCCAGCACGCTCGCCTCGGCCCGGCGCGCGGGATCGGCAAATATCAGGGCGCTGGCAAGGCGCCCAAAGAGCTGGGCTTCCCCCTCGGTGGCGTCGAGCTGACGCAAGGTCACCTGGCCGTGAGTCCATGCGAGATCGAAGGCCCGGTCCGCCATGCGCTTGCCCTGATATTTCTCAAGCAGGGCCATGGCGACCGTGCGGCTCTCGGCCACCCCCGTCACCAAGTCCACCACGGCCGACTGGTCGGGAGCCAGGGTCAGGGAACGGCGGAGGGAGATGATGGGGTCGAGAACGGAACCGACGGTGTTCGAGAGAGGGGTTCGGTGCGCCATTGCGGCCGGGTTGGCCAGGGTTCCCCCGCGGCCCACGAACTTGAGGCGGTCTGTCTCGCACGAAACAGTCCCGTGGCCGTCGCCCTGCACCACCATCAGGTGCAGGAGCCAGGGCGGAACCTCCTCCGGCGAGCGGGCCCGGCGCGTGCAAAGGATTGCGGACGGCTTCTGCAGGAACTCCGTCTGGACGAAGAGATTGCTGAATGCGGGATGGGCCGCGTCGGCCGCAGGGTTTGCAAGGACGACCTCCGCATAGCTGGTCAGCTCGATGACGCGGGTCTCCGTCGACCGGTTGGTGATCGTGGTGCGGCGCAGCTCAACGTCGTCCTCGGGCGAAACGCATATCTCCATATAGACCTCGATGCCCGCATGGACCTGCCGAAACTCCGCCCGCGCCGTGCTGAATATGGCCTCGTAGCCCCTTCCCGCGCATTGGGTGGGTTGATGGGCGGCGGACCAAAACTCACCCGTGTGAAGGTCCCGGAGATAGACAAAGGTTCCCCAGCAATCGAGGGTCGAGTCCTCGCGCCACCTGGTGACCGCCAGGTCGCGCCAGCGGCTGTAGCCGCCGCCCGCGCTCGTGACCGCGACGTGGTATCTGCCATTGGAAAGGAGATGGGCCTCAGGCGAGGGAGAATTCGGAGTGGTGAAGATGCGGACCGCGTTATTGGCCTCAACGGAAACGATCCGCTTCGTCTCCAGGGCCAGATCCTCCTCCAGGACGCTTGCCGCGGCCTTCGGAGGGCGCTCCTGCAGCAAAAGGTCCGTGGCCTTCAACTGGGGGCAGGCCATGAAGCGCCGCTGCATCGGATTGTCCTTCAGGAGATTGTCGAGCGCCAGGAGGCTCATTCCCTGGTGGTGAGCCATGAAGGACTTGATCGTGACACTCGTCTCATCGGGCGGCTGGCGCGCGGGGGTGTAGTCCACGGCCTCGTAGAACCCGAACGACCCCAGCCGCTGCTCACCGGCGAGCCGCTGCAGGTTCTCGCAGGCCTCGACCGGTGCCACCATCAGCGCGATCGCGGTGGCGTAGGGCGCTATGACCATGTCCTCGGCCAATCCCCTCTTCAAACCCAGCCCGGGCACGCCGAAGGCCCGGTACTGGTAGTTCATGTCGACATCAGTGCGATTGTAGCCCGACTCGGATATCCCCCATGGCACCCCGCGTGCGTTGCCATAGCCGATCTGCTGCCGCACGGCCGCGCGGCAGGTGTAGTCGAGCAGCGTGTTCTCGTAGTTGGGCATGACGAGAAGCGGCATCAGGTACTCGAACATCGAGCCGCTCCATGAAACGAGAACCGGCTCGCCGCCCGACGACGCGAGCAGCCGACCCAGCGAAAACCAATGGTCTGCGGGGGCCTGCCCCATGGCGATGGCAACGTAGCTGCACAGCCTCGCCTCAGAGGCCAGCAAATCGTAGAATCCCGTGTCAAATGCGCGGTCGGTGACGTTGTACCCCGTGCAGAACAGGTTCCTTTCGCGGTTGAAGAGAAAGGAAAAGTCCATCTCAGCGAGCTGATCGCTCTGCGCAACCAACCCTTGCACCGCGAGCATTCGCTGGCGGGCGCGGTCTCCCGCCTCATGCAGGCATCTCGCGAACTCCGGTGAGGCGGTACATCCTTTCCCCGAGACGCCGGGCCCTTGGTCCAGCACCGAGATCTCGCGCAGGGTCGGAACCTGGTCGAGCACGAAGAGCCTCTGGTACAGGCGTTCGGCCTGGGCCGCGGCAACGGGATCCTCCGCATTAGGGTCCAAGGGCACCGCACCCGCCTGGTCCCTTCCCCCGCACCGCTCCTCCGGGGGGAGCGCCGTCCAGGGCGCCAGAAAACGCGCATCCTCCAGGTGGTCCTGACAGCTGAGGGCGAGGGTTGCGCCCCACGCCCTGACCTGTTCGCTCCGCCCCTCCAGGGAATGGACGAGCGCCTGGGCCTTGACCGCTAAGCTTTCCAGCACTTCGAGCGTCGCGGTCATGCCCTCGGGCGCTTTTTCAAGGTCGGAGTCGAGGCCTTCCAGAGCGTCGCCGTCGCCCAGCAGCCCCCTGAGTATCCCTGCCGTGTCGCGAAGGCCGGAGAACACCTGGGCTCCAAGGATCTTCTCGTCGGGAAGCTCCCTCAGGCCGGCGCCGTGGACGAGCAGGTGCCCCGCAAGATTGCCGCTGTCGACGCTCGACACGTACGCGGGTGGAAGGGGCTTTAGCGTGCGGGTGTCGTACCAGTTGTAGAAATGCCCCCGGTGCCGCTCGAGCCGCTCCATCGTCGCCAGGGTCTTCTGGGTGCGCAGGATCATCCCACCGGCCGAGATGTATCCCAGGTCCCGCGCCGCGAGATTGGCCAGGAGGGCCAGTCCCATGTTCGTGGGCGAGGTCCGCGAGGCTATCCTTGGCGACGGCACCTCCTGGAAATTGTCGGGAGGCAGCCAGCTCTCGGCCTCGCAGACGAAGGTCTCGAAAAAGTGCCACGTGGCGCGCGAGGTCGTGCCCAGGAAGGCGCGCTGGTCGGCCGTGAGGTTCGGGACTTTGACCTCGATCGGCTGGCTGATCCACCAGGCAATCCATGGCGCCGCGAGCCACAGGCCCAGGATCGGATACGCGCCGAGCCCCTGTTCCGGCCGGTAGGCTCTCACAACCCCGCCTACCAGGAGGGCGAGCGTGGGGGCGACCCACATCGTTGCCACGAAACCCATGAACCCCGCGGGCGGCCCCGCCTCGGATTCTACGGACGTCCGCCATTCGAGGAGGCGCCTGTGGGTCACCAGGAGGCGAAGGAGCGTTCTCGCGACGGCGTCGATGCTGATGAACGCGTCGTAAGGCAGGAAGGCCAGCGTGAGCGCGACCTGGCAGAGTTGCCTGGAGAACGCCCGGCACACGCCCTCCAGATGGATCGAGAGCGGGAGGTCCGCCGGCTTTCTCCACAGGTCGAGCACCGTCGACAGGAGCCCGGGGAGCATGACGATCGCCAGGACGAGCAGCGTGGCCCTGCCCCCCAACCCGGGGAAGAAAAGCCAGCCGCCGAGCAACAGGAGCACCAGGGCCAAGGGAACGAGGCTGCGCCTCAGGTTGTCGAAGATCTTCCACTGCGACAGCCGCGAGAGGGGATTAGCCACGCGGCAGGCATCGGGGCCCGGGACCCGCGGAAGCAGCCATTGGGTGATCTGCCAGTCGCCGCGGATCCAACGGTGGCGCCTGTCCACGTCCACGTTGTAGCGGGAGGGATACTGCTCGTAGAATTCCACGTCGCTTACGAGGGCGGATCGCGCGTGGCAGGCCTCGAGGAGATCGTGGCTTAAGACGGTGTTTTCCGGGAACCGACCCTTCATGGCCTGCTCGAAGGCATCGACGTCGTAGATGCCCTTGCCGATGAACGAGCCTTCCTGGAACACATCTTGGTAGACGTCGGACACCTCCCGCGTATAGGGATCAATCCCTGCGTCGCCGGCGAAGAGCCGGGCAAACAAGGACCTTCGCGCGCCCGGCAGGCTGACGCCGATGCGCGGCTGAAGGATGCCGTAGCCCTCGGCGACAACCCCCCTCTTGTCGTCGAACACCGGGCGGTTCAGGGGATGGGCCATCGATCCGACAAGCTGGCGGGCGACATCGCGTGGAAGCTGCGTGTCGGTGTCCAGCGTGATGACATATTTGATCGCCGAAAACTCCCCGACGGCTCCCACGACAAGGGAGAAATTCTCCCGCCCTCGGCCCCTTAGGAGCGCATTGAACTCGCACAGCTTCCCCCGCTTCCGCTCATACCCCATCCACTTTCCTTCGCCCGCATTCCACAGGCGCGGCCGGTGCAGCAGGAGGAACTTGTCCTGCGCCAACGAGAGATATTTTCGGTTGAGCATCTCTATCCCCTCACTGGCCCTCCGAAGGAGGGCACTGTCCCCGGGCAGATCCTGCGCCGACGCGTCGCTCAAATCGGTGAGCAGGGCGAAGTGGAGGCGCGGGTCACGATTGGAAAGGTGGTGGATCTCCAGGGCCTCGATCAGGCCGTCCACGCCCTTGAGGCTTGAGAGGATGGTCGGGACCACCACCATCGCGCCGCAGTCCTCCGCGATCCCGGACGAAAAGTCCATCCTGGGAAGCAGGCGCGGCTTCACTAGCAGCATGGACAGCCAGTTCACCAGCGAAACGGCGAGCTGGCTGGCGCACAGCGCCAAGACCAGGCCCAGAAGGACGAGTTTCCACTCCGGCCCCCCTGAGGCACGCACCGACCTGACCACCCAGAATGTGGGGAGCAGCGTCAGCAACCCGATCGCCCCCATGTAGAACACGAGGGGGAACCTATGGATCGCGTTCTCGATCATGGTGCGCCAGGGCCACCGCACGCCCACGGCGGCTCCGAGCGCGGACCGCCCCTTGTCGATCAGGTAGAATCCCACGTGAGCGGCGCGAAGCTTGGGTCCGGACGCCTGCGCCGCTTCCCCGGCCAGCCGGATGGCGAGCTTCGCCACGTCGGGCTCTTCCGTCCGGCTGTGTCGGGAAAAGAATTCGACCTCGTGCCGGTAGCGGTCGCGGGTCACGAAATCCATCGCGGGGTAGACCCCCATCGGGTCTGACCGAAGCGTTTTCTCCACGACACTCAGCTCCTCCACAAAATCCTTCCAATCCGTGGCGCTCATCAGCCGCAGGCTCGCGATGCAGTGGCTGACGGAGACCTGGTCGGCCGCCTGGCTTTGGCTCTCCTGCTGGACCAAATGCTCGACGGAGAGACCCTCCTCGACCAGGCGCTGCTCAAGCCAGCTGCGGGCCAGATGCAGGGCGGTGCTTTGGCGGGAAAGCCTCTGGCTGAATTCCGCCACGAAGGAGCTGGTCAGAGGGAGCTCGGACTTGGCCATGTCCGCCACGATGATGACGACCTGCGAGGGGTTTTCCTCCACCACCCGCTGGAGGCGGTCGACCCAAAGGTCGGCCAGATCTCGGTCCAACCGAGCAAGGGCAAGCCGCGATGTGACGCGGTTAAGGTTCTCGATCAGGCCGAGGCGCAGCATGATCGGTATCGCCCATAGCTCGCCGAGCTTGAGGCTGTCCACGGTCTGGTAGGCAGCGACGAACGTGCTAAGCGGTGCCATGTCGATCTGTGCGTCGACATGCGATATGAGCTCGAGAACGATGCCGTAGACGCGGGGAAAGCCCGCCAAGGGACCGTTTGTCAACCGGGGCAGTTCCCGGCTGTAGCTCCGGGGCAGATGCCGCCGGGCCATCTGGATCTGCTCCTCTATAAGATAGAAATTGTCCAGGAGCCACTCAGCGGCGGGAGTGACGCGCCTTCTGGCGTCCACCGCCTGCGTCGCCCTGTTGAAGGCCCTCAGGCCTCGTTTGTTTCTATCCAGCCTGGATAGCAATCGGTTAGGGCCCCGCTGGATGGCATGCTTTTGGTCCGAGGCCAACGCCTTTGCATGGCGAGCGAGTTGGTCGACGCTGAACAATTCGGCCCTCAGGGGCGGGTCGCTCGCGAATTTGCGCGATCGCGTCTGCCTGGCTATCCAGGTCTGCCAATGGAACAAGGCGCTTTGCATCAGGACCTTGTGAAGATTGGAAAAGGGATTATGGGGTGGATGTTGTGACGGGACTCGGTCCGTCCGGCAGGCCGCCGTTTTTCCCACGCTTCCCCCCCTCTTGGCGCGCCCTGGATTGCGACCTGGATGTGAGCCAATAGAGCCCGCAACGGGTCCAGCGGGGACCCGATGGGGGGCTTTCGCGTCGGCGGGCTACCAGGGAAGACTCTCAATCGGGCCAGATTATGCACTTCTGACCGATCAAAGGGTATGGGGTGTTCCGCCCGTTGCGGGGCACAGATTCTTCCCCGCGGTAGGTCGTGTGCTCGCCTCCACCAGGGTCATTGCCGCTCCCTGTCGCCCCGTCCCAAACCTTTCCCCTTCGCATTGCGTCTCGCTTCGTATTGCATCCACCGAGAGCAAAACTGCGTAGAATTGAGCAACCATCGAACCGCGGAAAACACACGATGAAACCCCGTTATTCCGCCACCGCCCTGATCCTTTTCATCCTGCTTGCCGGGACCCTGCCCTGCCGGGCCGAGACCGCCCCCGCCGCGGAAGGGCCCCAAGGCGACCTCACGATCGTCGTCGTCGAGTCCCTGAACCGGGGGCCGGGCCGAATCGCCAACTTTGACCGGATAAGCGAGGTCTTCACCGACATATTTGAGGAGCGCAAATGGCCCCTGAACATCAAGGTTGAGCGCTTTGCGGCAAACACACCGACCGACGAGACGCAGCTGCGCATCTTCTACCAGGGCACCCGCGAGGAGGTCCCGGGAGAGCTGGTCTTCCGGGCCTGGATGATCCTGTACGAGCACGGCAACAAACATGACTTCGGCGTCGTGAGTTACCGCTACAATGCCCGCCCCGCCCAACAGGAGGATATGATCCTTGAGCATGTGTTCCGCGGGGCCGCCCGCATCGCCGCGGACAAGGTCGAGGCCGTGCTGTTCCCGAAGCCTCACCGGCCCAAGCCCTGACCCCCTCCGCGCTGCCGATCCGTGCCCTCCCCCCCCAAGAACGCAGCCGTCATCGAGGAGGCGTGCCTGCTGGCCCGGATGGGCGTCGGCGACCGGGAGGCCTTCCGCGAGCTCTATTCGCGCTACAGCGCTCCCCTCTTCTCGCTCGCCGTGCGCATGGTCGGCGATTTCGGGCAGGCCGAGGAACTCGTGCAGGACACGTTTCTCAAGATCTGGCGCAACGCGGCATCCTTTGACCCGCGAAGGTCGCGACCCTTCACCTGGGCCGTCACGATCACCCGCAGGACCTGCATCGACCACCTTCGCAAACGGCGGCACAATCCCGTCTCGACCTCCCTCGTACCCGAGGAAGACCTGCCCCGGGAATTCTCGTCGGTGGAGACCGTGCGCCGCTCGGCCGAGAACAGCGAGGACAACGAGCTGCTCCGCGGGGCCCTGGCGGAGGTTCCCGCGAACCAACGCCAGGTGCTGGAGCTCGTGCTCTTCAGCGAGATGACGCAGTCCGAGATCGCCGAACACCTCGAGCGGCCGGTCGGCACCGTGAAGTCCTGGATCCGCCGCGGCCTACTCGAACTCCGCAAGACACTCACCGAAAGCCCGCCATGAATCCACAACTCGAAGAACTCGCATTCCAGTACGCGCTCGACCAGCTGAACCCGAGCGAACGCGCGGCCTTTGAGGCCCGCCTTGACCACGATGCCGCATTGGCCGAGTGGGTGCGCGAGCTCCAGGACGCCGTTGACCGGTACGTGCGCGAGCTGCCCCGCCACGAGCCCCCTCCGGGGCTCCTCGCGCGCATAGAGGCCCGCATCGGCCACCCGGAGGTACGCAGGAACCCCCGTTCGCCGGCCCTCTGGTCCGTGGTCGCCCGCTGGGGAATCGCGGCCGTGATCGCGGTTGGGGTCGGCATAATCGCGGTCCAGAGCCTCAGGCAGGCCCCCTTGTCCGCAGGGCATTCCCTTATGGTCGTCGGGCTCGAGCCCCACCAGAGCACGCTCGCCGAGCTCCCGCTCTTGACCCGGCCGCAGAACGCGGATGCCCGATTCATCCAGCTCGCGTCGCTTGCCGAGCAATACTGGGAGAAGCCCGAGGACCTGCCGTTCAAGATGGCTTCGAGCGGCCAGGGTGGGCGCGGGTACGCACTCTTCGACCCGGCTTCAAACCAAGGCTTCATCGCGGTCCGACACCTCCCGGCCGTCGGGGAGGGAAAGCGCTACCATCTGTGGATCGTTGACTCCGCCTCGGGCCAAGTCCGCGAGGCGGGGGTGCTGCCCGTGACGGACCCAGCCAGCGGGCTCTACTTCTTCACTGTCGCTCCGATCGAGGGCGCAAGACCGGGGAAGTTCGGTTTCTTTGTGACCGCCGAGGACGTGTCGGTCGCCAACCCTGACCAGCCCCGCGGCAAGGTCGTTCTGGGCAACAAGACCATCTAAGGGAGGCTTCCCACAGCCACGGGATTAGCGAGGCGAAGGCCGCGCACCGTCGCGTTCGCGTTGACCTCCTGCGGGCTCCCCGGCCACCTAGGGGGAGCATGACCCCCCTTACGAGCGCAGCCGGCATCCAGGCGAGGGTTTCGGGCAAATGACGACGCCCGCAAAGACGATCGCGCCGGGCAGGTCGGCCATGCAGACCGTCCTTTCCATCCAGATCCTGAGGGGCGTGGCGGCCGTCCTCGTGATGTTGTACCACTACGCCCACTATCTGGATTCGGCGGGCCCAGGGGGCGACCTGGGCACCCGGCTCTTCGCGGGCGGATACGTGGGCGTCGATGTCTTCTTCTTCATCTCGGGCTTCATCATCGTCTACTCGACCGAGCGGAGCGAGCACGCCCGGCCCCTGGATTTTTCGATACGGAGGTTTTTCCGGGTCGTGCCCCTGGCCCAGATCGCCACCCTCCTGTACTTCGCCCTCCTCACGGCGCGACCGACTTCGAGGCTTCTGTGGCAGTCCCTCTTCTTCATACCCCGAGGGTATTCCGACCCGCCGAAGTTCGGCTTCCCGGTCGTCCCGCAGGAGTGGACCCTTCCCTACGAGCTCCTCTTCTACGCAATCTTTGCCCTTGTCCTCATCTTCACCCACAAAAGGCGGGTTGCGGCGGCATCGGTTGCCCTCATCGGGTGCGTCCTCGGGTTCCAATGGGTCCTCGGCGGGCCTTTTTCACTCAGGCCGAACGGCGTGTTTCCGCCCGCGGGCTATTCGGGGAGGGTCCCCCCGGAGTGGCTGGGGCTTCTGGGAAACCCGATCATGCTGGAATTCATCCTCGGCATGGTGCTGGCCGCCACGTTGCTGCGCCATGAGGCTTGGCTGAGGGACAGCCGGCGCGCGCGTGGCGAGCGGCTGGTCGGCATCGTGCTCATCGGGCTTTTTCTCTTCAGCTTTTTTTCGCGCACGGACCCCGGCAACGGGCTCCTCGACAAGGGGGCGGGCGCAGCCTGCCTCGTCGTCGGGGCCCTTCTTCTGGAAGTCTCGTTCCGGGGAGCCCCGGCAACACGGTCTGGCAGGGCCTGCCTCTCCGTGCTCCTGGGGATAGGCGCCATTTCCTACCCCCTCTATCTCGTGCATTTTGGGATTTCCGAAAGGATCCTCAGGCGGGCCTCGAGCCTCCTCGCGGTCCGGGCCCTTGGGGGGATAGAGGAGGTTGCAGCCCTGGTCCTGACCTCCCTTGTCCTGGCTTTAGCGGCGCACCTGTTTGTGGAGCGGCCCCTCGTGCGCGGGGGAAAGTGGTTGATCGCAGAGTACCGGCGTCCGGCACGCTGACAAAAGCCGTTGCCCGTGGCGCGGATCCAACCCGCGAATCGGCTGTCTTATATACGATGACGGGGCCTCGCCAGCCCCCGAGGGCGCCGGCGGGTCCCAGATCCCCCGGATCGGGGGCCCGTCGCCCCCTTTCAACAGGGTCCACCCCATTCAGCCGGTCGGCTGGCTTCCGAACCCAAGTTGGTTAAACTTAATACACTATGATCGATACAATCAAAAAGACCCTGCTCGCCGGACTCGGTGCCGCGGTGGTCACAAGGGACAAGGTCGAGGCCGCGCTCAGTGACCTCGTAAAGCAGGGCAAGGTGAGCTCAACGGAGGCACGCGAAATGGCGGAGAAGATTGCCGCCGATGGGAAGAAGGAGTTTGAGACCCTGAGCGGCGAATTGAACGCCAGGATCAAAGACGTGCTCGCGGGCTTCAACCGCAACACGCAGGACCGACTCGATGCGCTGGACGCCCGGGTAAGGGCGCTCGAGCACCACCACGAGACCAAGGGAAAGCCCAAGGCAACGTCCAAGGGAACGTGAAACCGCTTAAGGTCATGCGGGAGGCCGTCCGCGCGAAGCAGATTCTCGCGGTGCTCGCCCGGCATGGCTTCAACGGGCTGCTCAACCAGCTGGACCTCCACCCGAGCTTCCTGACCCGGGTGCTGCCGCACCCGACGCCCCGCCCGGTCGCCGAGCGCATCAGGCTGGCAGCCGAGGAGATCGGCCCGACCTTCGTCAAGCTGGGGCAGTTCCTCTCCATGCGGCCCGATGTCGTGCCCCACAACATCATCCTGGAGCTGCGCAAGCTCCAGGACCAGGTCCCGCCGCTGCCCTTCGAGGTCATGAGGCCGGTCCTCGTGGAGGCCCTGGGGCGCGAGCCGTCCGAGGTTTTCGACCAGTTTGACGAGACGGTCACGGCCAGCGCCTCGCTCGCCCAGGTCTATTTCGGGCGGCTGCGCGACGGAGGCCAGTCGGTCGCCATAAAGATCCAGAAGCCGGAAATCCGCGAGAAGATCGAGATCGATTTCGACCTCGCCGAGTGGCTTGCGGGGATGCTGCACCAGCGCGTTCCCGCGCTGCAGCCGATGGACCTGCCGGCGATAATCGCGGAGGCAAGGGCCTGGATGATCCGCGAACTCGATTTCCGGCTCGAGGCGAACAACCAGGAATACTTCAACACCCTCAACAAGCACCCCGAGCAGGTCTTCGCTCCCAAGGTCTACCGCGAGGTCTCCAGCGAGTATGTGCTCGTGATGGATCGCGTCGACGGGAGGTCGGTCCGCGACGTCGAGTCGTTTTCCATGGAGGAGCGCCGCCTGCTCGCGGGCCACGGCGCGACCTCCATCGCGCACCAGGTCTTCATCTCGGGCTTCTTCCACGCCGATCCCCATTCGGGCAACATCTTCATCACCCCGGACCTCCGGCTCTGCTTCCTCGACTGGGGCCTTGCCGGGAACCTGACGCGCCGGTTCCGATACGCGGTCGCAGACTTCTGGGTTGCATCGGTGGAGCAGGACACCGAGCGCATCGTCCGGATCGCGGCGGACCTGGCCCCGAACGGCGCCCGGCCCGACCTCCGGTCGATGGAGAAGGAAATCACGCTTACCCTGAGGGACGAGCTCAACTTCGCGATAGGCCGCGCGTCGCTTGGAAAGGCGATGCTGCGGCTCCTGTTCATCTTCGGCCAGAACGGCATCTCCCTCTCGCGGGATTACTCGCTCATGGCCAAGGCCGTCCTCTCCATCGAGGAGGTCGGCGTCTCGCTCGACCCGGAATTCGACCTGCGCAAATACGTGACGCCCGTCCTGAGGGAGCTCCAGCGCGAGCGCCTCAGCCCGATCACCCTCGCGCACAACACGCGCAACATCCTGCGCCAGGCCGTGGCGGGCCTCCAGGAGCTGCCCTTCGACATTCGCCGCATCGTCCGCCGGATCGAGAACGGCAGCTTCACGATCAACCTCAACCACCAGGGCTTGGAGGAGCAGACCGAGGCCGTTAAGATAGCGGCGAACCGGGTCACGCTCGGCGTCATCATCGGCTCGCTGATCATCGGCTCCTCCACGATCATCACCACCGGAATCCAGCCCCACCTCTTCGGCTACTCGGCCCTGGGCATCGTGGGCTACCTGATCTCGGCCGTGCTCGGCCTCTACGTGATCTGGGATATCATGCGCCACGGGCGGCACAAATAGCGCGGGTTCGAAGGCGGCATTCTTGGGAAGTGGCCCCATCCGGGGGGCCGGAGGGCTTGTAGGCTCCATTAGGTGGCATTTTCAGGCCCTTAAGGAAATCTACTGACGAACGCCTTTTTTAGTGTATGCGTCTTCCGAGCCGATGGCCCAATTTCCGAAAATGCCCTCTGCCACGGGGATACCCGAAGCGGAGACCTTGCAGTCGAGTCACGCGATGGACCCGCACGGCGCGCGATGGACGTTGGAGACGCCGTAATCCGCGCACCACCCCTGCGACCCATGTCGGCCGATCCCACCGCAGAGTTCGAGACCACCCTCCTTGCCGACGACGTCTGGGATGACCTCCTGAATTTCATCGAGGAGAAGCGCGTCATCCCGATTGTCGGTCCGGAGCTGCTCAAGGTCGACACGGAGTCGGGCCCGCGCCTCCTGATGGAACTCCTGGCCGAGAGGCTCGCCGCCCGCCTGGGCGTCGATCCCGGGCCCCTGGCAAAGCCCCTGGCGCTCAACGACGTCGTGTGCAGCTACCTTGCCGGCCGCGGGCGGCGCGAGGAAGCCTACACGCGCCTGCGCACCATCATGAGGGAGGCCGCCTTCGCGCCCCCGCTGCCGCTCAGGCAGCTGGCCGAGATCACGGACTTCAACCTCTACGTATCGACGACCTTTGATCCCCTGCTCGAGCAGGCCATCAACCAGGTGCGTTTCGCCGGCGCCCCGAACACGGAGGTGCTGGCGTACGCCCCGAACCGCGTGGCCGACCTGCCCGTCGAGAGGGAGGACCTCCAGCGCCCCGTGGTGTACCACCTCCTGGGCCGCCTGTCGGCGTCGCCCACCTACGTCATCTCGGACGAGGACATGCTTGAGTTCGTCTGCGCCCTCCAGAGCGAGCACCTGACCCCGGAGAAGCTTTTCCATGCCCTTGAGCACAACCACCTCCTGGTGATCGGGAGCGATTTCTCGAACTGGCTTGCCCGGCTGTTCCTGAGGATGATCAAGCGTCGCCGGCTCTCGGACCCGCGGGACGTGGGGGAGATCCTCGCCGACAGCCACAGCCTGCGCGACGTGCGGCTTGTCTCCTTCCTCCAGCAGGTGAGCGTGCGCACCCGGCTTTTCTCCGGGGCCGAGGCGTTCGTGGCCGAGCTGCACCGCCGCTGGATGGCCCGAAGGGTCACCGGCTCCGGGGGTGACGGCCAGGCCGCGCCGGTGCGATTCCTGCCGCCCGAGCGCGAGATGCCCGAGAACGCGGTGTTCATCAGCTATGCGCGCGAGGACCTGCCCGCGGTGCAGCGGCTCAAGGCGAGCCTCGACGCGGCCGGGGTCCGGACCTGGTTCGACCTGGACCGGCTCGAGAGCGGCGACGACTACGACAGAAAGATCCGGGGCAACATCGCCCGCTGCTCCTTCTTTGTCCCGGTGGTCTCCGCGACGACGCAGCGCCGCCACGAGGCCTACTTCCGCCGCGAATGGAGCTACGCCGTAGACCGCACCCGGGGCATGGCCGACGGGGCCGTCTTCATCCTGCCGGTGTGCATCGACCAGACGACCGAGGCCGAGGCCATCGCGCCGGAGAAGTTCAAGGCCGTCCACTTCGCGCGCCTGCAGGGCGGGGAGCCCTCGCGCGAGTTCGTCCAGCGCCTGAAGGAGCTCCTGAATTCCCAGCACGCATGAGCGCCCCTCCCATCGCGACCGTAGACGCCCAGAATCCTTGGCTCGGCCTGGTCTCGTTCACCGAGGAGACCCGCGGCTACTTCCATGGCCGCGAGGAGGAGGCCGCGGAGCTCAGCCGGCGGGTGCAGCGCAAGCTCCTGACGGTGCTCTTTGGGCAGTCGGGCCTCGGCAAGACCTCCATCCTCCAGGCCGGGCTTGTCCCGCGCCTCAGGCCCGAGGGGTTCTGCCCGGTCTACGTCAGGCTCGACTACGACCCGAAGTCGCCCTCCCCCGCCGAGCAGATCAAGCGTGCGATGATGCTGGCGACCGAGGCGGCCGGAACGTGGTCCCAGTCCGGTTCCGCCGTCGCCGGGGAAACGCTCTGGGAATTCCTGCACCACCGGGACGACGTCCTGAAGGACGCGGGCGGGCGCACCCTCATTCCCATCCTGATCTTCGACCAGTTTGAGGAGATCTTCACGCTCGCGCAGTCCGACGATGCGGGCCGGCGGCGCGCCCAGGAGTTCCTCGCGGACCTGGCGGACCTGGTCGAGAACCGCCCTCCCGCGGCGCTTGAGGGCCGGATCGAGCGCGACGAGACGGATGCCGCGCGCTTCGACTTCGCCCGCGCCGACTACCGGATCCTGATCTCGCTGCGCGAGGACTACCTCGCGCACCTGGAGGGCCTGAAGGCACAGATGCCATCGGTGACCCAGAACCGCATGCGCCTGGCGCGGATGACGGGGCCGCAGGCCGTCGCGGCGGTGCGGGCCCCCGCCCCCCACTTGGTGAGCGAGGCGGTGGCCGAGGCCGTGGTCAAATTCGTCGCCGGGGGAACCGACCTGGCAAGGGCCGAGGTGGAGCCCTCGCTCCTGAGCCTCATCTGCCGGGAGCTCAACAACACCCGCCTGGCCCAGGGCCATGAGGAGATTTCCGCGGACCTCCTTGCGGGCTCCCGCGACACGATCCTTTCCGAATTCTACGAGCGGGCGCTCGCCGACCAGCCCCACGGCGTCCGCGAGTTCATTGAGGACGAGATGCTCACCGACTCCGGCTTCCGCGAAAGCATCGCCGAGGAACGCGTGCGCAAGGGATTCGCTGCGGCGGGCGCGGCGCCGGACGCGCTTGCGACTCTCGTGAACCGGCGCCTCCTCCGGGTCGAGGACCGGCTTGACCTTCGCCGGGTCGAGATCACGCACGACGTGCTGTGCAGCGTCATCGCCGCCAGCCGCGGGATCCGCCACGAGCGCGAGGCGCTCGAGGAGTCGAGGCGCCAGCTGGCGCTGCAGAAGGAGCGCGAGCTGTCGACCCAGCGCTCGCTTGTCCGCGCCCGCGCCGTGGCGGCGGTCTCCGCGACCCTCATGCTGGTGGCGGCCGGCAGCGCCGTCTTCGGCTGGATCAACCTGAAGCGCGCACGCGAGGCCGAGAGGCAGACCCAGGCGGCACGCCTTCTCACGGAGAAGGCCCGAAGCGAGGCGGAGAAGCTCGTCGGGTTCCTCCTGGAGGATTTCTACGAGGAGCTGCAGCCGACGGGCCGCGTCGAGATCGTGGGAAACCTGGCCGACAAGGCCGTCGCATACTACGACGACCTTCCGCCCGAACTCATCACGAAGCAGACGGAGCTCTATCGGGGCATGGCGCTTGTGAGAAAGGCCGGCGCCCTCGCCGCCGCCGAGAAGGTGATGGAGGCCGAGAAGACGTCCAACATGGCCAGGGAGATCTTCGAGAGCCTGCGCGCTCGAGGCGACAAGGGCGAGGCGACGTCGCTCGGGCTCGCCCTCTCGCTTTTCACCCGGGCTACGGCCGGATTCAGCCGCAGGGACGTCAACGATTTCGAACAGGCCGTCAACCTCCTGAGGCCCTTTGTCGCCTCGGGTCAGGCCTCGCGGTCGAGCCGGCTCGCCCTCGGCGACATCCTCCAATACGCGGCCCTGGAGGGTTCGGACCCGGAAAAGGGCGCCGCAGACTGCGAGGAGTCGCGCAAGGTCCTTGCGGGAATGGGCGCGCTGGAGATGACCGACTTGAGCGCCGCCTCGATCTATGCCGACGTGTGTGACACCGAGTCGCGCATCGATCTGGGCCTGGGCAGGCTGGACGATGCGGAGCACCTGGCCCAACTCGACGGACAGATTGCCGAAAAGGTCCTCGCTCGGCGCCCCGGGGACCTGCGCGCCATGAAGGACCATTTCCAGTCGCCCGACGTCCTTGGCCGCGTGGCGGAGGCCCGGGGGCGCTACGTGGAAGCGGAAGGCTTCCACCGGAAGTCCCTTGAGGCCGCGCGCAGCTACGCCTCGTTTAACCCCTCCGACAGCGACGGGTGGCTGTCCTGCTCCCTCAGCAGCAACAAGGTCGCAAGCAGCCTTCTGGAACAGGGAAGGGTCAAGGATGCGATCGACCAATGGCACGTGACCACCGGACTGGACAAGGATCCACGCAACGTGACGGGCTCGGGCGGCAACATCTACTACGCCTGGAGGAACATCGCGAAGGTCGAGTCCGAGCGGGGCAACATGGAGGCGGCCCAGGCGGCGCTCGGGGGCCTTCACAGCGCCGCGGAGCAATTCAAGAGGATCCAGGGGACGGACGCAGGCTTCAACGAGGCCTCCGCGGTTTGGGAGGACCTCTACACCCTCGACCTGCTGGCGTCCAAGGGGGACTACGAGTTGATCCACACCCGAGCCGTCGCCCTCAATGACCGCCTCCAGAAGATCGCCCCGAAGAACGCCCTCACCCGAAACATCCGCACCGAGGCCATCCGGCAGGATCACGGATGGATCGTCGAGTCTGCCCTGCGCACCAACCGGCCCGAGGAGGCGATGTCCCTGGCAAAGCAACTGGCGGAACCCGTGCCGCCCCAGCCCGGCGACGAAAAGGTGCTCATCGATAGCAACCATTGGCGCGCAGAGGTTCGTCTCGGTCAGTCGCTTATCGCGACCGGGCACAATGCCGAGGCCAGGGCCACGCTCGCCGAGACGCTCGCCTACTACAGGTCGCGGCAGGCCAACGGGTCCTCGTCAACCCGGTTCAGGCAGGATTTCGGCACTGCACTCTACCAGATGGCCAGGGCCCAGGAGGACGACGACGCGGGCAGAGCCCAGAGGAGGGCCCTGCTCGATGAGGCCGCAAGCGTCCTCGGGGGCCTCTCCCAGGAGGCCCAGCAATTCCAGACAAGCCGGGAGCTGATCGAATGGGTGACGCAGGCGCGGACCCACGCCGGATCCTGATGTGTCGCAAGGCGCTGGTGGGCAGCGCCTCCTGAATGCGCCCTCTGAGATGTTGACAACCGGCCGAACACCCGCACGATCGCCCCTCCCTTAACGACATGAGCACCACCGAACTGAAGCAGCAGACACCCACGCCGGCAGAGATTCCCTTCACGGATCCCCAGGCCTGGACGCGCTTCGTCACCGACACGGGCAAGATCCTGCCCCGCAAGTACACCGGTCTCTGCGCGAAGCACCAGCGCGCCGTCACGCGCACGATCAAGCACTCGCGCAACATGCTGCTCACGAAGTGAGCGGAGAAGTGCCGAACCGATAAATGCCGGAGCTCAAAAGGCTCCGGTCTTTTTCTGCCCAAATGGCCCGATAGGCCGCACCCCCAAGAATGGCCTCGTCCGCACGGATCTACAAGGGAACCCCCCGCAACCTGGCGTTGCTGGCACGCCACCTTAGAAAGGGCGGCCTGGTCGCCGTCCCCACCGAAACCGTCTACGGACTGGCGGCCGACGCCACGAGCCGGGAGGCCTGCCTGAGGATCTTCGCTGCAAAAGGGCGCCCCGCCGACGATCCGCTGATCGTCCACATCGCCTCGCTTGCGGACCTCGGGCGCATCGCGGTTGCAAACCCCGCGGCGCTCAAGCTTGCAAAGGCATTCTGGCCCGGGCCGCTCACGATCGTCCTCCCCAAGACTTCATCGGTCCCCGACGAGGCCACCTCCGGCCTGCCGAGCGTCGCCGTCCGGATGCCCGCCCACCCCCTTTTTCGCCGGCTGATCCGGCTGGCGGGCGTCCCGCTTGCCGCGCCGAGCGCCAACCCGTTTGGCTATGTGAGCCCAACGACGGCTGCGCACGTGAGGAAGAGCCTCGGGTCAAGGATCCGCCATATCCTGGACGGCGGGCCCTCGGTGATCGGACTCGAGTCGACCATCGTCGATTTGCGCAACCCGCTCCGGCCGGCGCTCCTGAGGCCCGGTGCCATCACGCGCCTTCAGCTGTCCCGTGTCCTGGGCAAGCCCGTCACCCTGGCGCGCACGGCGCGCTCCGGCGCCCGCCTGGCACCCGGCCAGATGAAGCGCCACTACAGTCCCCTCACCCCGGTTGTCCTGCATGCGGGTCTCACGGCGCAAGAGGCGGCCCGGGGCCCGGCGGACGAGGCTTGGCTCTTCCTCTCGAGGCCCGCGCCGACCGGGCGGTCGAGGGCCCTGCCCGGGAATCACTTCTGGCTGGATGAGCACGGCGACTTAAAGCGCGCGGCCCGGCGGCTCTTCTCGGTGCTTCGCCAGCTGGACGAGAAGGGATTCAAGCGGATCCACGCCGAGCGCCCAAGCGGGGGCGGCATTGCGGAGGCGCTCCTGGACCGGCTCGTGCGCGCCTCGGCCATCTGACCTAGAGCAGGGCCGCGGCAAATTCCTTAAGGAGCCTCTCGTTCTGCTCGGGGGTGCCGACCGTGACCCGGAGCCACTCAGGCAGGCCGTAGCTTGCCACGGGCCTGACGATCACCCCGCGGCGCTGGAGGGCATCGAAGACTCCCGAAGCGTTGCCGACCTTGACCAACATGAAGTTTGCCTGGCTCGGCACCCATTCAAGGCCCAGGTCCGTGAAGCCCTTCTCCAGGCGCCTCATGCCCGTGCGGTTGCCTGCGATGCACGCGCTTCTGAAGCCCTGGTCGTCAAGCGCGGCCACGGCGGCGGCCTGCGCGATGGCGTTCACGTTGAAGGGCTGGCGCACGCGGTCCAGGAGGCTCGCCATCTCGGGCGAGCAATACCCGTAGCCGACGCGCAGGGATGCAAGGCCGTAGACCTTCGAGAAGGTCCTCAGGCCGACCACGTTCCGGCCCTCGCGGATGAGCGGCCGGATATCCGGGGCCTTCTCGGCAAAGTCGCCGTAGGCCTCGTCCACGATGCAGATGACGCGCTCGGGGAGCGAGCGGACGAAGGACAGGAGTTCCTCCTCCGTGTTGGCGCCGCCCGTCGGGTTGTTGGGCGTCGAGACGACGACGACCTTGGTCCGCGCGGTGACCGCGCGAGCGAGTGCATCAAGATCGTTTCTGAAGTTGACGAGCGGCACCTCCACCGGCAACGCCCCGAAGAGGAGCGCCACGAGGCGGTAGACCACAAACTCCGGCGAGCCCATCAGCACCTCGTCTCCGGGCCCGAGGAACACGTGGCCGATCAGCTCGATCACCTCGTTTGAACCGTTGCCGACCACGAACTGCTCGGCGGAAAGCCCGTGAAACCGGGCGAGCCGGCTGCGAAGCGCATAACAGCCGCCATCGGGATAGTATTGCCCCTGCTCTATGGCCTTCTTGGCGGCCGCTACCGCAAGGGGCGACGGGCCGAAGGGGTTCTCGTTGGAGGCGAGCTTGATGATGCCCGCGGGATCCAGGCCCATGTCGCGCGCAACGTCCTCGATGGGCCTGCCCGGCACGTAGGACGGGTAGGTGTGGACGAAGGGCTTGGCCAGTTCAGCGGGATTCATGGTGGCGCGGGGAGCCATTGGAGCGGAAGCCGGACCCGATCTGAAGCCAAAAGGGGTTCGCCACGGCCGGCGGGATTGGGCTAGAGCATGGGGCGATGTCGAACCGGCTTACGCTGCCTGCGCTGGCACTGCCCCTTTCCGCGGCGCTCGTCGCCTTGGGCCCGGCGGCAACCGCCCGTGCCGACGACGTCGTCAAGGTGGAGGTGGGGCAGATCCTCGGCGCCCGGTTCGCGATCGCCAACCCGCCGGGACCCTGGAACAAGCGGGTCCTCTTGCTCGCGCACGGCTACCGCCCGGAGTCGGCACCCCTGATCGCGGACCTCCATCCCGAGCGCGGGTCGGTGAAGGCGGTCCTCGACGAGGGCTGGATTGTCGCCACGACCAGCTACCGCAGGAACGGGCTCGTGATCGGGGACGCGATCGCCGACCTGGACGCGCTCCGCGCCTACATTGCGAACGCCTACGGCGTTCCGGAGCGGGTCATCATCGCAGGGGACTCCTCAGGGGGGCTGATCGCGACGGTCATGGCCGAGCGCGACATGGGCGCCTACGACGGCGCCCTGGCGTTCGACGCCACGCTCTACATCAAGGAGACCAACTCCCAGGTCGGCCTGTCGCTGCTCCCACGGATACCCCTCCTCTTTGTGGCGACGCTGCGCGAGGCGGCGGAGCCCAAGAGCTACCTGACGGCGCTCGTCTCCCGCCCCGCCCCGGTGATCCAGCCCGCCCTCTTCCTGATCGCCCGCGAGGGTCACACGAACATCAACCAGCCCGAGCGCCTCGCGGCGTTCCGGGCGCTGAACGCGTGGATCGACCGGGGTCGGGAGGGCCTGCCCAAGCCAAAGGACCAGGCCCCCTACTTTGACGCGACGGTTGCCCCCGACCCCGGGCCGTCCACGGCCGTGATCCATGAGGACCACCTCGGCTTTGAGACGAAGGTTGCGGAGATTGACCAGGTCTACGGCACCCTCCTTCTCGAGGCCCAGGCCGAGGATTTCAAGAACGGGGGCATACCCCCGATGACCTATTTCCAGGTCGAGCTGCGGGGAAAGGCCTATCGGGCGCTCTACGGGAGGACCTACTCGGACGTGAAGAACGGTGAATGGGTCGCTTTCCCCGATGCAGACGGGCGCACGGTGCTCTCTAGGAACTTCGCGGACGCCGCGCGCACCCTGGACATTGGAGTCGGCGACCGCCTGACGCTTGTCCCGGTCGCGCCGGGCGCCCCCTTACGCTGAGGTCCGGCTCGACACGAAGACCCACTTCATGCCGGCCGCCTCGGCCGCCTTGATGCCGGGCTTGCCGTCCTCAAACACGAGGCACTTGGCGGGGGCCACGCCCATACGCTTGGCCGCCAGAAGGAACATGTCGGGCGCGGGCTTCCCGTGCTCGACGTCGTTGGCCGTGACCACCACGCGGAAAAGCGGCGCGAGCCCGGTCTTCTCAAGGGTGCTCTCGACCACGTCCCTTGTCCCGCCCGAGGCTATGGCTATGGGATGGGTCTTGCTGGCCTTCCTTGCGAATTCGACGACGGGCGCGATCAGGGCGAGCTTCTGGAGGGAGCTCTTGAACAGCTCCTCCTTGTCCTTGTAGACCGAGTCGGGATCAAGCGAGAGGCCGTGGTGCTTGCCCAGGAGCGCGGCGACCTTCTTCGAGGGGACCCCCCCCAGCTCATAAAACAGGTTTTCATCCAGGCTTCCCTTCAGGCCCGCCTTCCTCAGCGCCGCCTCCCACGCGGTGTAGTGCAGCGGCATCGTGTCCACGAGCGTGCCGTCCAGGTCAAAGATGTAGCCTTCGAAGTTGCCGTCCGGGATCTGAATCTTCATGCGAAGGGGCAGCGACGCCCGAAACCGCCCGGCCCGCAACTCCAAAAAGCGCGGGACCGCCCTTCCGGGCCGAAATGGGCATCGACAAGGCCATCCCGCTCAAAAAACGGGGCAAATCGGCCCGCGCAGGCCTCAAGGAAGGGCGCGAGCCATGGACCGGTGTCTGCGGAACAGGCGCGCAATCCCATGAGAGAGCCCCACCATGAAACCCGCGGTCAGGCCCAGGCGATTGCGGCGCTTAAGGGATGCGCCGTGGTCCTGCAGCCGCCGAGCCACCTCGTACCGGCCGAACATCGCAGCAAACATGAGCGGCGTCATGCCGCCGCCGTTGTCGGCATCCACGTCCGCGCCATGTCCGAGCAGCAGCGCGGCGATGTCGTCGTAGCCCTTGAAGGCCACGCCGCCCAGGGGGGTCTGGCCGCGATCATTGCGGCCATCGACCCTCGCCCCCACCTCAAGCAGCATCCGCGCCGTGTCCCTGTTGCCGTTGTAGCACGCGAGCATCAACAGCGAATTGCCCTTGGTGTCGCACAGGTTCACGGGAAGCCCGTGGCGGAGCATGGGCGCCAGCGACTCGGTTTCGCCCGCTCGGGCGAAATCAAGCGCCAGCCGCTGTAGGTCGAGGTAGCGGCTTTCCTCCACTTCTGAAATCGCGGATTGCATGGCTTCTGGCCGGACGCTGCGGCTGCGCCGCCCGGGCCGCGGGGGGAGCGGTTACTTCTTGGCCGCGAGGTTCTCGACCCCGAGCGCCTTTGCGGCGCCCGCGGCGTAGGCGGGATCGGCCCTGTGGAAATGAACCAGCTCACGCTGGATGATCTCCTGGGGCACCCCGGCCATGGCGGTGGCAATGTTCGAGAACAGCTGGGCCTGCTGGTCCGGCCTCATGAGGCGGAACAGGTCCCCCGGCTGGGTGTAATAGTCGTTCTCGTCGCGGTGATCGTAGCGGTCGGCATCGCCGGAGACCTTCAAAGGCGGCTCGGCAAAGCGCGCATCCTGCACGGGCCCCCCAAAGCTGTTGGGCTCGTAGTACGCGTCCGTTCCCTTGGGCGCGTCGAAGCGCATGGAGCCGTCAAGGTTGTAGTTGTGCACGGGAACCTTGGGCCGGTTCACCGGCAGCATCTCGTAATGCGTGCCCACCCGGTAGCGATGGGCGTCGCCGTAGGAGAAGATTCGCGCCTGCAGCATCTTGTCCGGCGAGAAGCTGATGCCCTGCACGATGTTGGACGGGCTGAAGGCGGCCTGCTCGACCTCGGCGAAATAATCCTCCGGGTTGCGGTTCAATTCCAAGATTCCGACTTCGATCAGCGGATAATCCTTTTGCGACCAGACCTTGGTGAGGTCGAAGGGGTTAAACCGGTACGTCCCGGCGTCCTTCTCCGGCATGATCTGCACGCAGAAGCGCCACTTTGGATACTCGCCCCGCTCGATGGCCTCGTACAAATCCCGCTGAAAGCTCTCGCGATCGTGGGCGACGACTGCCGCCGCCTCGTCGTTCGTCATGCATTGGATTCCCTGAAGCGTCTTGAAATGGAACTTAACCCATGAGCGCTCGTTCTTTGCATTGATGAGGCTGTAGGTGTGGCTGCCAAAGCCGTTCATGTGGCGGAAGCCCCGGGGCAGGCCGCGGTCCGACATGAGGATCGTCACCTGGTGCAGCGACTCGGGCGAGAGCGACCAGAAATCCCACATCGCGGTGTTGCTGCGGAGGTTGGTCCTTGGATGGCGCTTCTGCGTATGGATGAAATCGGGGAACTTGTAGGCGTCGCGGACAAAAAAGACGGGGGTGTTGTTGCCGACCAGGTCCCAGTTGCCCTCCTCGGTGTAGAACTTGAGCGCAAATCCGCGCACGTCGCGCTCGGCGTCAGCGGCCCCGCGCTCGCCGGCAACCGTGGACATGCGCAGCAGCGCCTCGGTCTTTGCGCCCTTCCTGAAGACGGCCGCCTTGGAGTACTGGGCAAGGCCGCTCGTGATGGTCAGCGTGCCGTACGCCGCGGATCCCTTTGCGTGGACGGTGCGCTCGGGAATGCGCTCGCGATTCTGGTGCGCGAGCTTTTCAAGAAGCTGATAATCCTGCATCAGGAGCGGCCCGCGCGGACCCACTGTGATGGAATTTTGATTGTCGGCGATCGGGTTGCCACCCGTGGTGGTCATGATATCGGGTTTCTTAGCCATAGGTTTGGGTCCGCCGGCAAGCGCTTGGTGTAAGCCGCCGGCGGCTTAGGCAGTCTATTCACATTGTCGCGCCTTGGCAACCGCACCCAGCCGAGTGCCCCATCGTGCCTGCGCGCACGCTCAGGCCCCGCGGTCGCAGGAACCCGCCCCCGGCCATGGCCCATGGGCTCGCCCCAGGCTCAGATGAACAAAAAAAGGGGCGTCGGCGCCCCCTTTGTGCCCGGTCACTTCCGGTACCCGCGGTGCAGGCGGCCTGCGGCGACTTTCGGCGCCGTGGCCTCGTCCAGGACTTTCTGGTCAAAAAGGGCGGAATAGATGTAGGGGAAGTCGTCGAGCTTCTTGCGCTCGACCGTGGCCCCGATGAACCGCTCGATGCTGCGCGCATCGCGCACGTCGTCCTCAGTCACCAGGGTGAAGGCGTCGCCCGTGTTCTGGGCGCGTCCCGTCCTGCCGATGCGGTGCACGTAGTCCTCGGCGTTCTCGGGAACGTCGTAGTTGATCACGTGGGAGACCCCCGCGATGTCCAGGCCCCGCGCGGCGATGTCCGTGGCCACCAGCACCTCGTTCTTGCCGCTCTTGAAGCCCTCAAGCGCCTCGACGCGCTCGCGCTGGTTGCGGTCGGAGTGCATCACCCCAACCTTGTGCCCCTTCTGCACGAGCCGGGCCGCGATGCGGTCGGCTCCCATGCGGGTGCGGCAGAAGATCAGGACGCTCTTGAATTCGGTCCGCTCGAGGAGGACCTGCAGGAGGTCGAACTTCTGGGAGGCCACGACCGGGTAGAAGCAGTGGGAGATGGTGTCCGCCGCGGAATGCGTGCGGCCAATCTCCACCTTGGACGGGTTGCGCAGCGCCCAGCCGGCGAGCTGCTCGATTTCCGGGGGAAGGGTCGCGGTAAAGAAGAGGGTCTGCCTGTTGGTCGCGCACTTCTGGACGATGCGCTTCACATCGGGAAGGAAGCCCATGTCGAGCATCCGATCGACCTCGTCCAGGACCAGGATGTCGATCTTGTCCAAGGAGCAGTTGCCCTGCTCGAGATGGTCGAGGAGCCGGCCCGGTGTCGCCGCGAGGATGTCGACGCCGCGCTTCAGGTCGTCGGTCTGCTTGCCGTAGCCCACGCCGCCGTAGACAATCGTGACACGCAAGTCAGTGAATTGCGCGTACTTATGAAATGCCTCCTCGACCTGGAGGGCAAGCTCCCGGGTGGGTTCAAGGATCAGGCAGCGCATCGGTCCGTGGCTGCCAAGGCGTTGGATGATGGGAAGGGCGAATGCCGCGGTTTTTCCGGTTCCGGTCTGGGCGGATCCGATGACATCCTTGCCCTCAAGGATAAGGGGTATGGCCTGGATTTGGATGGGGGTCGGCTGGGTGTAGCCCTTCTCCTGCACCGTGTAGGCCAGCGCATCACAAAGGCCGAGCTTCGAGAAGGGGGTGTCCATCTTCGGGACATTGACAGGGACCGCCGGCTTGTAGGTGACCTGCGCCGGATGCTCGAAATCGTCGCGCGTGGGGCGTGGGCGGCGGCCGTCCGCCTGGCGGCCCGGGCCGCCGGACCTCGCGGGACCGCGTCCCGCCGACCGCCTCTCCTCGTACCTGGGCCTCTGCTCCTGGGGCTTTCCCTGGGAGGCCCCACCCTGTGCGGGACCCGGGCCGCGCGTGTGCTGCGGGCGCGGACCCTGCTGGCCTTGCGGACGCGGGCCCTGCCCCTGCGGGCGAGATCCCTGGCCCTGCGGGCGGGCTGCCCCCGGTTGCCCGGGTTTCCGCGGTGCGGGCCCGTCGTGGGGGCGTGACGCGCCGTGGGGCGCGGCCGGTTTCGGCTTCTTGGCTGGGGCTATCGATTCACGAAGCCGGGCAATGAACTTCCTTAGCATGATCTGGATGAAAGGTTCACAATCCCAGTGTTCCCAAGTTTTTGCAATACCCCATTGCGGGGAAGCCGGAAGGCGGCGCCCAGGCGGCAAATGGATTCTCGCTTGGCAGGATGTTGCCCCGCAGCATGATCTGCCCGTTAACCTGCGCCGATGAATCCCGACCTACTCTGGTTTGTCAGACTTGGCATCGACCAAGGCATCTTTACCCGGGTACAGGCCGTGTCCGTGAAGGCCAAGCTCGGGCAGTACAACCTGGAGATGCTCGTCTTTGCGCAGAAGCTGATCGACGACGACGTCGTTACGAACGTCGAGGCCCTTGAACGGCTTGCGGGCCTGGCGACAAAAAGGGCGGACCAGGGGCCGCCGAGCGCGGATCCCTTTGCGGCTCCCGACGAGCTCGTGGAGGACGTGGTCATCATGCCCCCGAAGAAGGTGGTGGCCGGGCCCGCCCCCGTCTTCACCCTGCACGCAAAGGACGACGCGGAGTTTTCCGCGACGCTTAAGGACCTGCTGACCAAGTCCGTCAGCTTCGGGGCGAGCGACCTGCACCTGTGCACCGGCCGCAGGTCCTTCGTCCGGAAGGACCGCGCCCTCTCCTTCATCAGCGAGACGCCCCTGTCCGCCGAAGAGTCCCTGCGCATCAACACGGTCCTCCTGACCCCGGAACAGAAGAGGACCTTCATCGAAAAGCACGACCTGGACTACGCCCTCGAGGTGAGCCCCTCCGAACGCTACCGCGTGAACCTGATGTTCCACAAGGACGGCGCCGCGGGCGCCTACCGGATGGTGCCGAAGGAGGTGAGGACGCTCCCGTCCCTCGGCTTCGCGGACCACATCGACACGCTGAAGAAGATGCTCAGCTACAACAACGGTCTCGTCCTGATCACGGGCCCGGTGGGCTCGGGCAAGACGACGACGCTCGCCTCGATGGTGGCCTACCTGAACGAGACCCGGAAGGACCACATCATCACGGTCGAGGACCCGATCGAGGTGGTCCAGCAGTCGAAGGGCTGCAACGTCACCCAGCGCCAGGTGGGGGACCACACGAAGACCTTCTTCACCGCGCTGAAAGGGGCGCTGCGCGAGGACCCCGACATCATCGTGATCGGCGAACTGCGCGACCTGGAGACGATCGAGATGGCGGTCAGCGCCGCCGAGACCGGCCACCTTGTCATCGGGACGATGCACACGAGCGACGCGGCAACGACACTCAACCGCCTGCTCGACGTGTTCCCTTCCGCCCAACAGACGCAGATCCGCGCAAGCGTGGCCGAGAGCCTGCGCGGGATCGTCTGCCAGCGGCTCCTGCCCAATCCCGCCGGGGGCGTCGTGATGGCGTGCGAAATCCTCGTCAACAACATGGCGATCTCCAACCTGGTCCGGGAGGGAAAGACGACGGGCCTGAGGAACACCATGGAGACAGGTATCCGCGAGGGGATGTGCCTGATGGACAATGTCATCTTCGAACTCTACAAGGCGGGGAAGGTCTCGAAGGAGACCGCGCTCTCGAATATTTCGAACCGCGTCCTGCGCGTGAAGATCACCTGACACCGCCATGGCCGAAATCGACACACTGCTGCGCTCCATGGTCGACAAGGGCGGCTCGGACCTGCACCTGATGGTCGGACAACCGCCCAAGGCGCGCATATCCGGGTCGATCGTGCCGATCGGGGACACGCCGCTCGACCACGCCGCCCTTGAAAAGCTGATCCGAGAGATCGTGCCGGAGCGGCGGTGGAACGACTACCTTGAGAGGCACGACCTCGACCTTGCGCATGAGATCCCCGGTTTCGCGCGCTTCCGCGGGAACTTCCTCTACAACCACTGGGGCCAGGCCGCGGTGTTCCGCCAGATACCCGCCAAGATCCTCTCCTTCGACGAGCTGAAGCTGCCCGAGGCGATCAAGAAGCTCTGCCACCTGAACGAGGGCCTGGTCGTCGTCACCGGCCCGACGGGCAGCGGCAAGTCGACCACGCTCGCCGCGATGATCGACTACATCAACTCGAACCTCTGCCGCCACATCATCACGATCGAGGACCCGATCGAGTTCGTGCACCCGGTCAAGAAGAGCGTGATTGTCCACCGCGAGGTGGGCGAGCACACGGAGAGCTTCGCCTCGGCCCTAAAGGGCGCCATGCGGCACGATCCCGACATCCTGCTCGTGGGCGAGATGCGCGAGCTGGAGACGATCAAGCTTGCCCTCGGCTGCGCCTCGATGGGCATGCTGGTCTTCGGGACGCTCCATACGAACAACGCCCCGAAAACCGTGGACCGGATCATCAACGCCTTCCCGGCGGACGATCAGAACCAGGTCCGTGTGATGCTCGCGGGATGCCTTGCCGGGATTGTGGCGCAGCTGCTCTGCAAGCGGATCCCGAAGGGCCGGTGCGCCGTCCACGAGATCCTCCTCCAGCATGAGGCGCTCGCGAACACCGTCCGCAGCGGCCAGATCGCAAACATCCGCCAGATCATAGAGAGCGGCGGCTCGGACGGGATGATCCTGATGGACACGAGCCTGATGAACCGCGTGAAGGACGGGACGATCGAGGCGAAGGAGGCCTATATGAAGGCCGCCAACAAGGCTGCGTTCTCCTCCCTCCTTAAGCCCGGGGACCTCGACGAGGAGGCCCACTAGCCGGGTGCGGACCGGACGCCGTTGAAAACGGTAGCTCCCGGCTCTCAATCGTTTTCAGCTGAAATGCGTCAACACGCTTTCAACCATTCGCAACAATTGCGCATGGGCCAAACCACACGTTCCCAGGGGATCTCCTTCACGCACGAGATGTGGACGCGCATCGAGGCGCGCTGCCAAGAGCTGAAAGTGGGCCGCAGCCAGTACTTCCAGATGCTGGCCGAGTGGGACCTTCGCTTTGCCCCCGAGATCCACGCGCACAAGTCCGACGGGAAGTGGCACTTCTACCCCGAGCACGGGGCGGCGCCCGCCAAGGAGGAGCTGAGGGCCGCCGAGGACCCGGATCCCGCCCCGCCCAGGCGCCGGCGCCGCTAGTCCCCCGGGAAATCGGTTGCGATCGCACCCATAATCGGCCGCCATAGCCGCGTGGCAGGCCCTCCCAACGCGGCAATCGTCGAGCTCGCATCCGCCATCGGCGACGATGCGGCCCGGGAAATCGTGCGCATCTTCCTGGACGACTTCCCCGACTCCGTCGCGAATCTCGCGAAGGGGGACCACGAGGAGCAGTTGCGCATCTCGCACGGGCTAAAAAGCAGCGCGCTCCACATGGGCGCCGCCGCGCTCTCCGCGCGGATGGCCGAGGTTGAACGCCGGCTGAGCCTAGGGGGCGGCGCGCTCTCGCCGGACGACATCGCGGCGGCGTCCGCGGATTTTGAGGCGGTCGCCCCGTCCCTCAGGCTCTACGCGGGCGGCTGAGGCCGCCTTAGGACTTCACGATCCCCGACTGGATGCACCAGCGCACCAGGCTGGCGACCTCCTTGACGTTGATCTTGTCCATGATGTTGGCCCTGTGCTTCTCGACCGTGCGGACGCTCAGGTCCAGCCGGTCGGCGATCTCCTTGGACGAGTGCCCCTCGGCGACCAGTCGGGCCACCTCCAGCTCGCGTGCCGAAAGCGTCTCGATCGCGTTAATGGAGGTGACCGCGGGGCCCTCCTTCACCGAGGGTTCCACCTTCGGCTGGTGTGCGCCCGCAGCCGTGCTCTTGGGCGGAACGTGGGCGGCAAAGAACATCCCGCCCGCCACCACGGACTCGATTGCCTGGATGACGTAGCTGATGGGGGCGCTCTTGTCCACGAAGCCATGGACGCCCTGGGAGATGAGCCTTGCCGGCAGGTCCCCGTCGGGATGTCCCGTAAGGACCAGGATCCGCGTGGCCGGCAGCTTTTCCCTCACCTCGCGGACCACCTCCAGACCGTGCATCCCGGGGAGGTAGAGGTCCACGATCAGGAGTCCCGGGGGGTCCTTCAGGCAGTGCTCCACCGCCGTCTTGCCATCCTTGAACGAACCGGCGACGACCAGGCCGCGGACCCGGCTCAGGGCTGAAGTCAGCATCTGCCGGAACACAGCCTCGTCGTCCACGATAACGGTTCGTATTGGCACGTTAGGGGTCACTGTACATCGGCCCCCCCCGGGGGGCAAGCGCAACTGGGCTTGAAGTTGATTGTAGGCGGCCCGGATATTCCACAGGATCCTGCGCGTGAACGGCATCGCCCTGCTCGCCCCGCTCTTCCTCGCCTTTGAGCTCTGGCAGCTGTTCATGAGCGAGCGCTATGTCGGCATCAAGCAGATCGCACGCGGCGGGGACCCGCGGGAGATGGGGCCGAGCGAGGCGGCCTCCTTTGCCTGGACGGCCGGCATCGCCCTGTACGCCCTCTGGGTCCTCGGGCTCCTGGCAACGCCGCACGCACGGGTGTTTGCGCTCGCCCTGATGGCCGTCACCGCGGTCGGATACTCGATCCGCCGCAACTGCGGCCTCAAATGGATCCTGGTGGTGCTCACGGTGGAGGGCACGGCGAGGGTCGCGGTCCTCTCCCCGCTCACCGTCGTCTCATGGAGCCACCTGTAGCGGCCTTCGCGCAGTGGGAACGCCCCTCGCCGAACCGCGGCCCGGCACACCATGAGCGCCTGGGCGTCCTCTTCCACCACAGCCAACTCGGATTCAGCGAGACCGTTGACCGGATGCTCGATCCGGCAAGCCAGGTGAGCTACCACTGCCTGATCGACCGGGACGGCACACGCTGCACGCTTGTTCCGGACCTGGAGATCGCCTGGCACGCGGGAGCGTCGCAGTTCCTGGGCCGGACCCGCTGCAACGATTTCCTTCTCGGCCTGGCGTTCGCAGGCGACACCTACCGAGCCCCCCTCACCGAGCGGCAGCTGGCCTCGGCCATCGAGTGGCTCGAGGCCCGCTGGGGCCCGCTCGGCTGGGGAATCGACCGGGTCACCGACCACCGGCAGGTGTCCCCGGGCCGCAAGCGCGACTTGAATCCCCCGGAATGGGACCGGCTGGCGGGAGCCCTCTCTTCCCATTTCGGAAATACCCACGCCCCGGCATCGTTTCCGAGTTGAAATTAACCCCCATGCGCAGCAGAAAAATCACGCGCCCGTTGACATGAACTTCCCCAGCGACACCCCGCGACTGCCGAAATGGATATTCTTGGTCGGCTACGCGGTCCTCCTCGCGGCAGCCTGGCTCGTCTACGACTCGTCGGCCCATCCGCTCACCGCGACGGCCCTCTGGTCCCTGGTGGCCCTGGTCGTCGCCGCCTGCATCATCGGGGTCATCCCCTTCGTGACGGCCTACGCCGACAAGCAGGAGGAGGCCTTCGACAACCGCCAGCGGGCGCTCCAGGCGCTTTCCGTCACGGTTGCGGCTGCCGCCGAGCAGGTCTCGATCGCCGCCACCGGCCTCAACGGGATCGCCGAGGCTGCGCAGGAGAATTTCAGCAAGTCGGAGCGCCTGGCGCTCGGCATACAGGACAAGATCGCCGAGCTCGACCTGCGGCTTGAGGCCGCGGGGAAACGGGACGGCCAGGCCGTGTCCAGGCTTGAGTCCGTCGCCAAGGCGGTGGCCGAGCTGGACGCGCGGCTCGTCTCTGCAAAGAAGGAGGATGGCGAGGCGGCAGCCCGGCTCGAGGCCGCGGCCAAGAAGCTCGTCAAGGCAGCCGCGGAGTTTGAGTCGGCGGTCGAAAAGGCCGCCGAAACGGCCAGGGCCATCCCTGCGCCGCCCCAGATCCCCGAGGTTCCACCGGTGATCGCGAGCAAGATAGCAGAGATCAAGCCCGCTGCGGCCTCCTCGGACCATCCCTTTGAGGCCCACGTTGCGCCGGCCGCATCGCCCGCCGTTGAGCCGCCCGAGCCTGCAAGGGCCCCGGAGCCGGCCCCGGCGCCGGAGCCCGTGACGGAAGCCGCCGCAGCGCCGGTGGCTCCCCCGGTCCCCGAAATCCCACCCGAGCCCGCCGCCCCCGCCCCGGCCGAAACCGCCCCTGCCCCGGTGGCCCCCCCGGCGCCGCGCAAGCGCAGCCCACGCAAGCCGGCCCCGGCACCCCTTCCTCCCGCGGAGCCGGTCGTGCAGGAGCTGGTCCTGGAATCTCCGCCCGCCGCGGACGAGACCGGGTCGGCCATCGTTCCCCAGGAGGTGCACGAACCGGCCCTTTCGGCTGACGGCGCCACGCGCCTGATCATTACCGCCTACATCGGAATCGGGAACCGCCTCTTCATCCGGGGCGAGGGTCCCGGCCTCAGCTGGGACAAGGGCGTCCCGCTCACCTTCGTTTCCATCGGGAAATGGCGCTGGGAGACCAACGACGCCTCGAAGGCGGTGACGTTCCGGCTCTACAAGAACGACGAGACCGAGTGCGCGGCGCTGGGCGAGCGCGCCGTCGAGCCAGGCGCCCAGCTGGAGCTCAACGCTTCCTTTTGACGACCGGCACCTTCTTGGCCGCCGACTCCTTCAGGCGCTCAAGCTCGGGGACCACCACCCTCTGGTAGCACTCCGGGCAGACTGAGTGGCTGATCTCGGTGCCCGTGCGCTCGTTGATGTAGCTCTCGATCTGCTGCCAGTAGTTCTGGTCGTCCCTGATCTTTTTGCAGTAGGAGCACATCGGCATCATCTCCTCCAGCCGATGCACCTGCGTGGTGTACTTCAGAATGCGCTCGGCGACCCTGAGCCTCGCCCAGAGCCGCGACAGCTCGATCGGCTTGGTGAGGAAGTCGTCCACGCCGGCCTCGGCTGCGGCGCGACGGTTGTGGGCGGAGTCGTTCGTGGCCGTGAGGAGGATGAAATAGACGTAGTCGCGGCCCTCCTGGGCCCGGAATCGCTTGCAGAGGCCGAGCCCGTCGAGCCTGGGCATCTGCCAGTCGCTGACCGCGACCCTCGGCTTCTCCCGGAGCCAGGCCTCCCAGGCCTCCTCGCCGTCCTTCGCCTCGACGACCTCGTGCCCGAGCCGCTCGAGGGTGCGGCGCAAAATGGCGCGCGCAACGGGGTCGTCTTCAACGGCAAGAACCTTCATTGAAGGGTGTCTGCTACACGTTAGTCAGGCCCTTCGCAACCCTTTGCGCGGGCGCCGCGCCCTTCAGGCCCCCGCCGGAAGTCCCAGGGCCCGCGCCAGCTCCTCCGGCGTTCGGGCGGGCGCCCGGCACGTGAATTCCTCGCAAACGTAGGCGGTAGGCACCCGGTCGTTCTCGCCCATCCGCTCCAGCCAGGGGGACCGCGAGGAGAACCAGGCCCGGGCCCCCGGTGCATCGAGGGCGATGAGCGATCTGCGCGGAGCCAGCCGACCCCGCACCACGGCCGCGAGCGCCTCGAATCCGGGCGAGCCCGGCGTCCCGGTCAGCACAACATGGCGCGGGGCTTCAAGCGCGGGCTCGAACGCGCAGAGGAGCTGGGGGAGGGCCTGCGGCGCCTCCTCCCATCGTCCCCGGAACGCCGCGATCGCGCGCCTTCCCCTCTCGCGCAGCGCCTCGCTGCCCGTGAGCGAGGCCAGGCGGAAAAGGTTCATGGCCGCCGTGGAGGTGGCGGCAGGCTCGGCGCCGTCATAGTCCTCCTTGAGCCGCACCACGACGTCCTCGGCCCCCGCAGCCGAGTTGAAGTAGCCGCCCTTGGCGGGATCCCAGAAGAGCGCGTCCATGGATTCCTGAAGCGCGAGCGCCCGCTCGATCCAGGCCTTGTCGAAGGTCGCCTCGTACAGGTCGAGCCAGGCCTGCACAAGGAAGGCGCAGTCCTCGGAAAATCCCGGCCCCGAACCGGCCCCGCGGCGCCAGGAGCGCCGCGGCAGGAGCCCCGGAAGGTTGAAGAGCTCGCGCTCCACGAACGCGGCCGCGCTGAGTGCCGCCGAAAGATAGGAATGACGCCGGTCTGCGAGCGACTCGGCGGGCGCGACCGCGGCCCGGGCCAAGGCGGAGATCACGAGCCCGTTCCATCCCGCGACAATCTTGTCATCCAGGTGGGGGCGGCGCCGGGCCGAGCGGGCGGCCCCAAGCCGGGACAGGCACAGGACCAGGAGGTCGCTCGCCTCCTGGAGCCCGAGCCGGTACGCCTTCGCCGACTCGGCCAGCGGACGGACCTGGGCAAGGATGTTCTTGCCGGTGAAGTCGCCATGGGGATCGCGCTCGCGGGGCACGTTGCCCTCCGCGCGCAGCCCGAAGTGCCCGCAGGCGAACGGGGCGTCAGCGCCCAGGACGCGCTCCACCTCGGCCATCGTCCAGACATAGAACGCCCCCTCGACCGGCTCGCCCGACTCCCCTTCAAGGGAATCCGCGTCCTCAGCCGAGTAGAACCCGCCCTCGGGCGCGGACAGGTCCCGGAGCACATAGTCCAGGACGTCCCCCGCAAGCCAGGCCTGGCGCTCGTCGCCCGTCGCGCGCCAGGCGTCGAGCGCGCTCCAGGCGATCTGCGCCTGGTCGTAGAGCATCTTCTCGAAATGCGGCACGAACCATTCGTCGTCGACCGAGTACCGGTGGAACCCTCCCCCGACCTGGTCATGGATCCCGCCCCGGGCCATGGCGCCCAGGGTGGACGCGACCATCCCCGTGGCCTCGACACCGGCCTCGCTCTGGAGGCCCTGAAGGACCGCGCAGCGCAGGAGGAAATCCAGGTTGGCCGGCCTCGGGAACTTGGGCGCGCCGCCGAAGCCGCCGTTGCGGGGGTCGAAACTCTCCGCGTAATACTGGTAGGCCTTCTCGAACGCGGCCCCCGCCGCCTCGGCAAACGCCGTCACGGCCCCCTCGCCGGGGGCCGCACGCTCCTCGGCGCGCTCCTTAAGGGAGGCGACGACGCGCTCGGACTCCGCGACCAGGCGAGCCCGGTCCTCGCGCCATCCCCTGGCGATGGCCCTTAGGATCGTCGGGAGGCCGGCCCGGCCCTGCCGGTCCTCGGGCGCAAAGTATGTCCCGGCATAGAAGGGCTTCAGGTCGGGCGTCATCCAGACGGAGAGCGGCCACCCGCCCTGTCCGGTGAGGCCCTGCAGGTAGGCCATGTAGACGCGGTCCACGTCGGGCCGCTCCTCGCGGTCGAGCTTGATCGACACGAAGTGCTCGTTCAGGACCGCGGCGATCGCCTCGTTCTCGAACGACTCGTGCGCCATCACGTGGCACCAGTGGCATGTCGAGTACCCGATCGAGAGGAAGATGGGGCGGTCCTTGGAGCGGGCCGCCTCAAAGGCCTCCGGCCCCCAGGGGTACCAGTCCACCGGGTTGCCCGCGTGCTGGAGGAGGTACGGGGACGTCGCGCTCGCGAGCCGGTTGGGCATGCTCAGTCCCCGAGCACCCAGGCGAAGATCAGCGGGGCAACGATGGTGGCGTCCGATTCGATGATGAACTTGGGCGTCGAGGAGCCCAGCTTGCCCCAGGTTATCTTCTCGTTGGGCACCGCACCGGAATAGCTGCCGTAGCTCGTGGTCGAGTCGCTGATCTGGCAGAAATAACCCCAGAGCGGGATGTCGGACCTGCGCAGGTCCTGGTGAAGCATCGGGACGACGCAGATCGGGAAATCGCCCGCGATCCCGCCCCCGACCTGGAAGAACCCGATGGAACCCTCACCGTTCCTTAGCTCCTTGGCCGTCTTTGTGTACCAGCCCGCAAGCTCGGTCATGTATTCGATGCCCGTGCGCACCGTGTGCACGTTCTTGACGTCGCCCTCCATGACGTGGGCGGCGTACATGTTTCCCAGGGTCGCATCCTCCCAGCCCGGGACGATGATCGGCAGGTTTCTCTCGCAGGCGGCGATCAGCCATGAATTCTTCGGGTCTATCTGGAACCACTTCCTTAACTTACCGCTTCTCAGTATCTTGTACATGAACTCGTGCGGAAAATACCTCTCTCCTGCACGATCCGCCGCCATCCATTCCTCCAGGATCACGCCCTCGATCCGCCGCATGGCCTCCATCTCGGGGATGCAGGTGTCCGTGACGCGGTTCATGTGGCGGTCAAGGAGGGCCTGCTCGTCGGCTGCCGTGAGCTGGCGGTAGTGCGGCACCCGCTCGTAGTAGTTGTGCGCCACTAGGTTAAACACGTCCTCCTCCAGATTGGCCCCGGTACAGACGATCGCGTCGACCTTCTCCCGGCGAATCATCTCGGCCAGCGAGATTCCCAGCTCCGCTGTCGACATGGCCCCGGCCAGGGTGACGAGCATCTTGCCCCCCGCCTTCAGGTGCGCCTCGTACCCCTTGGCGGCGTCCAGGAGAGAGGCGGAATTGAAGTGCCGGTAATGGCGGGCGATGAACTTGGAGACCGGGCCCTTGGGGCGCGCCAAGGCCGCATTCACGGATTCCGGGAGCTGATTCTTGGATTTGGCGCTCATGACAGATTCGAGGCCAAAGCGTGCACGCGGAGCCACCCCGTTGCCACCCCAAATCGGCACCTTTGGGAATTCGTCACCCAGGCCCGATCGGCCCCCCGCGCCCGCCTGGGGAGGAGGAATCGTGGTACAACTGCCGCCACCCCAAGCACCGGGCGATTCCCCCGATTCCCGCCATTGACGTATCCGGCATGTGATGTGTTTTATGGGGGGTTTCCATGCTCACGATCGCCGATGTCTCCAAGTCCTATGGCACCCGCACCCTCTTTGCGGACGTGTCGCTGTTCATCGCGCGAACGGACCGCTACGGCCTGGTGGGGCCCAACGGGGCCGGAAAAACAACCCTTTTCAACCTGATCCTGGGTGAGGAATCGCCGGACGACGGCACGATCGAGTGGGAGCGCGGAGCCGACTTCGGCTTCCTGCCCCAGGAGAGCGCGCCGGTGGCCGACGAGACGATCATGCAGATCGTGACGAGCGGCAAGAAACTGGTCCCGGAGACGGATGACGATTACGACATCGACTGGACCCTCGAGCCCCGCGCGAAAAAGATCATGGCGGGACTCGGGTTCCGCGAGGGCGACAGCGACAAGCTGGCGAAGACGTTCTCGGGCGGCTGGGTGATGAGGGCCCACCTGGCCCGGCTCCTGGTCGCGGAGCCGGCCCTGCTGCTCCTGGACGAGCCGACGAACCACCTCGATTTGGAGGCCCTGCTCTGGTTCCAGGACTACCTGACGCGCTATCCCGGCGGCCTGGTCGTCATCTCGCACGACCGGGCGTTCCTGAACGCGCTGTGCACCGGGATCCTTGAGCTGCGCGGCGGGACGCTCAACCGCTACACCGGCAACTACGATGACTACATGGGCGAGAAGGACGCCCGGAAGCTCCAGCAGGCCGCGGCATTCAAGAACCAGCAGCGCGAGATCGCCCACCTGCAGAGGTTCGTGGACCGTTTTGGGGCCAAGGCCTCCATGGCCTCGCGTGCAAAGTCGAAGGAGAAGCAGATCGAGCGCCTGGAGGCCGTCGCCGTGGACGAGCCCGAGGACGACCTGAAGCGCATCCACTTCAAGTTCCCGACGCCGCCCCGCTCGGGGCTCAAGGTCGTGGAGCTGGAGCATGTGCAGCAGGCCTACGGCGACCACGTGGTCTACCGCGACCTGAACTTCATGGCTGAGCGTGGGCAGCGCATCGTGCTCGTGGGCCCAAACGGCGCCGGCAAGTCCACGCTCCTTAAGATCCTTGCGGGCGTGATCCCGATCCAGGGGGGCACCTGCGAGCTCGGAAGCAACGTCGTTCCGGGGTATTTCTCCCAGAACCGCCTCGACAACCTCCATGCGGACGCCTCGGTGTTCGAGAATGTGATGGAGCTGCGCACCAACGAGAACCAGCTGACCGAGCAGCAGGCCCGCGCGATCCTCGGGGCGTTCCTCTTCCGCAAGGACGACGTTCACAAGAAGGTGAGCGTCCTCTCCGGCGGGGAGAAGTCTCGCCTGGCGCTGGCCCGGCTCCTCGTCAAGCCGCCGAACCTCCTCCTGATGGACGAGCCGACGACGCACCTGGACATCGCCTCGATCGACGCGCTCGTGAACGCGCTGAAGACCTTCGACGGAACCTTCATCTTCATCAGCCACGACGTCTACTTCATCCGCGCCCTCGCGCAGAATGTGCTGCACGTGCACTCGGGCCGATTGACGCCCTACGCAGGCAACTACGACTACTACCTTGAGAAGTCCCGCGCCACGAACGAGCGCGCGGCGCTCACGGCCGGGTTCACGGACGCGCGACCCCTGCAGGACGCTAGGCCGCAGCCAGAGAAGCCGGCCGCGGCAAAGGCGCCGGAGAAACGCACAAATCCCGCGGCGATAAAGAAACTCCGCGTTGAGGTGGGCCACCTCGAGGAGGAGGTCGCGAAGCTCGAGAAGAAGCAGAACGATCTCGCCGCCTTGCTCGAGGCGCCGGAGACCTATTCGGAGCCCGGCAAGGCCCAGCATTTGAACCGCGAGCTGAGCGCGGTGGTGGACCTCCTCACGACGGCGACCGCTGCCTGGGAGAAGGCTGCGGCCGAGCTGATCGAGCTCGAGAAATAGCGCTCGCCTGCGCGATTGCCTCGTTCGCCCCGTATCCGGGGCGAATCCTTCTAGCCGACACATCTGCCCTCCTGGCGCAGGATGCCGGAGGGAGCGCGATACGGGCCACCCGCCATGCCCCGGCCCCTGTGGCGAGGGTGCGCATTTTCGTTTGCGGTCGCGGCTGTCCGAGGCAACCCTCCCCTTGGCAATGGATTCTGCCGTCCCTCCAAATGGGGAGGGAGAACCGCCTGACGAAGGTCAGCGCTGATGACTCCTGTGAGTGCCACGCATCACCACAGGCCAAATGAATCCCACCCCAAAAAAAGCTGGGGGCTGCGCGCCCGGACCCAGGCCCTGCCGTGACCGAAACCCTGCTTCCCAACCTGGGGCCCGCAAGCCGGGCCTCGATCAACCTCGCTAGCCATTCCAGGAACATGGAAATACCCCAAGAATCCACCCTCCTGCGCATCTTCGTGGGCGAATCCGCCCGCTGGCATCACCACCCCCTTTACGAGGCGATCGTCCTGAAGGCCCGCGAGGCGCACCTTGCCGGAGCCACGGTCCTGCGCGCGTGCCTGGGCTTCGGAAAGTCGAGCCGCCTCCATACGACAAAAATCCTCCGGCTGTCCGACGATCTGCCCATCGTGGTCGAGATCGTGGACAGCGAGGAGAAGATCCAGGCGTTCCTGCCGGTGCTCGACGATATGATGAAGAGCGGCCTGGTGACCCTGGAGCGGGCCCGCGTCATCCATTATCGAAGCGAGGTGAAACAGGCTGCGCAATGCGCCGTCCAGCCAAAGGCACTTTAACCGCACCATGATTCTCGACAACATCTGGTATGTGGCCGCGATCTGGATGGGACTCGCGTTCGCTGCGAGCCTGATCTCCATCCGCACCGGCATCTCCGTCGCCCTCATCGAGATCGTTGTCGGTGTGGTCGCCGGCAACATTGATTTCGGCGGCCATCATGTGCTCAAGACGACGGAGTGGACCAATTTCCTTGCCCTTCTAGGAAGCGGCGTCCTGACGTTCCTCGCCGGGGCCGAAATTGACCCGGCATCCCTCCGCGCCAACCTGCGGGCCAGCCTGTCCATCGGCATCCTGTCCTTCCTGCTCCCGTTTGGGGCGGTGTGGCTCTTCGCCCAGTTTGTCCTCGGGTGGCCGGTGCATCAGGCCCAAATCGCAGGGATCGCCCTGTCCACGACTTCGGTCGCCGTGGTCTACGCAGTGATGATCGAGGGCAAGCAGAGCGACACAGCGCTCGGAAAAACGATCCTCGCCGCGTGCTTCATCACCGATTTCGGCACCGTGCTCGCCCTGGGCACCCTGTTCGCGGACTTCAACGTGTGGATGGTGGTCTTTGTCACGGTGATGTGCGTCCTGCTCTGGTACATGCCGAAGTGGACCAAGTACATCATCGTCCACCTCGGCGCCACGCGGGTGAGCGAGCCCGAGGTCAAATTCATCTTCTTCATCCTGTTCTTCCTCGGCGGGCTGGCATCCACGGCCAAGAGCGAAGCCGTGCTGCCGGCCTACCTCCTGGGCCTCGTCGTCGCCGGCGTATTCCTTCGCGACAAGACCCTCGTGAACCGGATGCGCACCATCGCCTTCACGATCTTCACGCCCTTCTACTTCATCAAGGCGGGCCTGTTCGTGTCGCTGCCGGCCCTGTGGGCCGCCCTCGGCATCATTGTCGTCCTGCTGCTGCTCAAACTCACGACCAAGTTCGTCGGTGTTTGGCCGCTTACCAAGCTCTTCTACATGCGCAACCGGGAGGCGAACTACACCACGCTCCTGATGGCCACCGGTCTGACCTTTGGCACGATCTCCGCGCTGTTTGGCCTTCAGAACAAGATCATCGACGAGAGGCAGTACACCATACTGGTCACGGTCGTCATCCTCAGCGCGTTCGTGCCCACCTTTGTGGCGCAGCGCTTTTTCCAGCCCACGCTCGAGGCCATGCACGAGTGGGGGCGTACCTACGCCGAGCGTATCAACCCCAAACCCAGGCGCCTGGAGGCGTCGCCAGGAAAGTGAGTACCCCCATGTATTACAAAATCCTCGTTGGTTACGATGGTTCGAGGGGCGGGAAGGCCGCCCTAGCTGCCGCGGCCGCGCTTGCCAGGAAGTTCGAGGGGCGGGTGACCGCCCTCTGGGTTCGTGAGCCGCTGCCGCGCCATTCGGATCTTCCCGGAGAGATCGAGGAGGAATCCGAGGCCGCAGACCGCTACTTCGCTGAGCGCGAGAAGGAAGTCGCCGCGTTCGCGGCTGAACATGGCATCCCGATCGCGTGCGATGCGGCCCGCGGCCATCCCGCCAAGGCCATCGTGAATGCCTCCCAACAAGGCCGCTACGATCTCATCGTGATTGGCCACAGCGACCACTCCGCCCTCTGGGGACGGCTGCTGGGCGACACGGCCGACCGCATAGCCGACCAAGCACCGTGCAGCGTTCTGATCGTTAAGACAGGCGTTGCGGCCGCGCCAGCCTAGCCCGCACGCCTGCCCCAAAGCCAATTTCCTCTATGAGCACCCGAATCCAAAACATCACCGCCCTAGAAATTCTCGATTCGCGCGGCAATCCGACCGTGATGGTCACCGTGGAGTTGAACGACGGCGCCGCCGCCAGCGCATCCGTCCCCTCGGGCGCATCCACCGGAATCCGCGAGGCCGTCGAACTGCGGGACGGCGACGCCAAGCGCTTTGGCGGCAAGGGAGTCCTCAGGGCCGTCGACAACGTGAATAAATTGATTGGCCCCAGGCTGCGGGGCCTCTCCCCGCACGAGCAGCGCGAAATCGACGACTTCATGCGCGGGCTCGACGGCACCGACACAAAATCGAAGCTTGGCGCCAACGCGCTCCTCGGGGTCTCCATGGCGGTGTGCCGTGCCGCGGCGCTCGACAGCGGGGAGCCGCTCTACCGGCACATCCGCAGGCTGCATGGCGGCGCGATGCGCGCCCCCTATCTGCTCCCGGCGCCGATGATGAACGTGATCAACGGCGGAGCACACTCGACCAACAATGTGGATTTCCAGGAATTCATGCTGTTTCCCACCGGGGCCCGCACGTTTGCCGAAGCGCTTCGCTACGGCGCCGAGACGTTCCATACGCTCAAGAAGATCCTTGCCAAGCGCGGCCTCGTGACGGCCGTTGGGGACGAGGGAGGATTCGCGCCCTCGCTCAAGTCCAATGATGCGGCTGTCGAGCTGATCGTGGAGGCCATCGGCAGGGCCGGCTTCTGCCCGGGCAAGGACATTGCCCTCGCCCTCGATCCCGCCGCGAGCGAGTTCTTTGAGAACGGCGAATACGTCTTCAAGAAGTCCACCGGCGCACGAAAGTCGCCCAGCCAGATGGTCGACCTCTACAGGGACTGGGCAAAAAAATACCCCCTCGTCTCGCTTGAGGATGGCATGGGCGAGGAGGATCTTGCGGGCTGGAAGGCGCTTACAAAGTCACTTGGCAGAAAGCTCCAGCTGGTCGGCGACGACAACTTCGTCACCAATCCCGCTATCTTCGCCCAGGGCATCCGGGATGGGGTTGCGAACGCCATTCTGATCAAGCTCAACCAGATCGGCACCGTATCCGAGACACTCGACACGGTCTCACTCGCCCAGAAGTCCGGCTACGGCACGGTGATCTCGCACCGCTCGGGTGAGACCGAGGATGCATTCATCGCCGATTTTGCCGTCGGTACGGGAGCCGGACAAATCAAGACCGGCTCGCTTTGCCGCTCCGAGCGCATCGCGAAATACAACCGCCTGCTGGTCATTGAGCGGGAACTCGGCAATGCCGCACGCTATGGCGGAAGCCTCTTCCGCCACTGAGCGCCGAAGCCGGAAAGGCCAAGAAATCCATCCCTCGGATTCTCCTCCAGGGGCCGAACCCTGGGCACTCGCCGAAGGTTCAGATTATCTTGCAGTGGATAGGCTCATCCTCGTCGAACAGATAGATCGCGCACAGGCGGTGGTAGCCGTCGGCGATCTCCACCCTGGCACCCGTGCGGTCTCTCACCAGAAGGAGCGGGGAAAGCCCCTCGCGCTTGCGGATCTTCGCGCTGTCCCTTTCCACATGCAGGTTGCCAGGAGGCAGCATGGGAAGTCGCGAGGCCCTGAAGATGTCCTTGGCCTTGAAGGGGCGCACTTTGGCGCCCCGGAGCCTCGCCACAAAGGCGGCCGCCTTTGTGTTCGGGAATAGGAGCGCCAGGTAGGATTCTGCCGCGTCGTAGTCATGCCTATGGACATCGTCGTGCCACTTGATTCCGCCAGGGGATTTTGCACTCATGGTGTGAAGGCCGCAGCCTTACCCTTGTGTTAACACTTTCGGGGCGGCACGCGAGCCGCCTGTCAGGGATTGCGGATCTGCACCTTCCCGGGTCCGGACCAGTCATTGTGGCCGCCCTCAATCAGGGTAAACCTCGACGCAGGATGTGCGGCAGCAAGAGCCCTGGCGTGCCGGACCGGGATCACGGTGTCCCTCTCCGCACCAAAGATGTCGACAGGGCCCCGGTAGTCCCGAAGCGCCTGAATATTGTCCCAGTTATCGGAGAGGAGCAGGCCGACCAGGACCGACGGGAGATGATCCCGCGCCACGAGCGAGAGCATGTCGAAGGGAACGATGAGGACGATCTTGTCCGGCGGACGGGCCAGCTTCGCCAGCGTGCACGCCGGACCTGTTCCGATGGATTCCCCGACGACGCAGACGGGGACGCCGGGGTAGCTCTCCCTCAGCAGGAGGTACGCCTCCCTGGCCGCGGCGTCAAAAGCCTCCCGCGACGGCACGCCCCCGCGGTTCCCATAGCCCGGGTACTCCATTATGAATACGGAGTCCCCCTCCGAGAAACTTGGGATCGCGTAGGTGCGGCCCGCGGCCTGGCCCGCGTTGCCGTGGAACATGAGCCACACGTTCTTCGGCTGCGGGACTGTGCGCGAATAGCCGATGACGGATCCGGAATGGGCCCAGGGATCGAGTCCGTTCGCTTGGGAGTCATGCGTGGGGAGGAACAGCAGATGCCTCTCAAGGGAGGAGCACCCCGCCGTCATCTCCAGCAGCAGGACCGACCACGCAATGGCCAAGGCCCGGGTTCGCGTGCTCACGGGCTATGCCCGAAAGCCTAAGGACGCCGGTAGCCGGCCAGGCGGGCGGGAAGGAACAAGATTGCCGCGGCGAAGGCGATCATCGCCTCCAGGACCACGGCCATGAAGCGGAACGGGATCGAAAGCAGCCAGACGATCGGCCACAGAAAAACGAAAAGGAGCGCGAGCGGCCAGCACACGGCCATCAGGATGGCCCAAAGGAGAATGGCGATGAGGAGTTTCATGCGGGAGTATCCTTCCCTTATAACCCCGAAGGTCGCCTAAAGTTACAGACCGGCCCTCACGCATCCAAATCGCATCCTTAGTGGGGCTAGGCATTTCTGAGTTTCCCGGACAGGAACGATTTGGGCGCCCCACGGGGATAATGGCCCCCGCTGAACGCCCGGGACGGGATGAAGCACCAGGCGCCCTCGCCCGTGAAGACAAGGACACCCCGGTCATCGAGGGAGGCCTTCGGCACCCCCTCCCACCGGGGCAGGACCAGAGATCCGGCGCAAAGCCCAACAAGGTTCGGGTTGCCATGCCTGCGGGTCCTATCCGACGCCCGGCAGAGGTCCCTGCCCCTTGGCCCTCCGTCGGCTGTCCCAGGCGGCCGCGGCGACGCTTGCCAGGATGCCTGTCGCAATCCCCAGCTCGACCCGGACGTCCCACACGACCGTGTACCGGCGCCTGAAGGTCGTGGGCGGATGGGCCGGGCTCGGGGTCAGAAAATAGGTCGCTAGGCCCACGATGATCCCGGCGGGAACGGCGACTAAGACATACCTGACAAACGCCCGCTTGATCTGCGTGTCGATCTCGTCGACGCGCGCGCTCGAGCCGAAGCGCTGCGGATTCACCTCCATGATCAGGTCGCGCGCCGCCTGGAGATCCTCTGCGTTGACCTGCAGCTGGACGTAGAAGGGCGCCCCGAGCTCGTTGCGCGACGTGTTCGCGTTCAAGAGGCAGACCGCGATGCCACGCGATTCGAGGAACGCCTTGTCCACCTCCGCCTCCGAGGGCATGTTGTAGGTGAGGAGGGTCTTCAGGTAGGCCATGGGGGTCCTTCGCCGAGGACATCCTATTCCCATGGCGTCGGCGGAATCAACCCTCGCGGGACGGCTCCAGGGTTCCCCGGGTCCTCAGCCAATGATCTCGTCTATGAGCGGCAGCGGAACCCGCCGGACGTCGCCAATGGAGATCGCCTTGCGCATGAGGCCGTTTGCCTCCCCGAGCGCCCCCTCGCTGTTGGCGTGGACCCGGTAGAGCGGGGCTCCCGCCTCCACGCGGTCGCCCACCTTGACCAGGCGGTCAATACCCACGGCATGGTCGACCGGATCCTCGGCCTTCGCGCGGCCGGCGCCCAGATGCAGCGCTGCCAGGGCAACACCCATCGCATCCACGTCCACCACAAAGCCTGAAGCAGGGCTGGGCACATCCCGGATGATTCCCGCCTGGGGAAGAAGCGAGATGTCGTCGGCCACCGCGGGGTTGCCCCCCTGGGCGCTGACCATCTCCCGGAATTTCTGGAGCGCTGCGCCGGAGGAGATGCTCTGCTCGAGCAGGGACCGGGCCTGCGCGCGGTCCTTGGCAACCCCGGGCAGGATCAGCATCTGCTCCCCGATCGCAAAGGTGACTTCCATCAGGTCTCGGGCTCCCCTGCCCTTCAGGCAGGCGATCGATTCCTCGACTTCCAGCGCGTTTCCGACCGCGTGGCCAAGCGGCTCGTCCATCGAGGTCAGGATCGCCCGGGTCGGCTTCCCCATCGCTTTGGCCACGGTCGTGAGCGCAACCGCCAATTCCCGGGCCCGGGCCTTCTCCTTCATGAACGCCCCCCTGCCGTACTTCACGTCCAGGACCAGGACATCGATCCCGGAGGCCAGCTTCTTGCTGAGGATGCTCGCACAGATCAGGGGGATGCACTCAACCGTGGCCGTGACGTCGCGCAGGGAGTAGAGCTTGCGGTCGGCAGGGGCCAGATCCCGGGTCTGCCCGATCAGGCACAGTCCGATCTCCGCGACCTGCCTGCGGTATTCGTCGATGGAAAGGCCCACGCGAAACCCGGGGATCGACTCAAGCTTGTCGAGCGTGCCGCCCGTGTGGCCGAGCCCGCGGCCGCTGATCATCGGGACCGCCACGCCACAGGCGGCGACCATGGGGGCGACATGGAGCGAGACCTTGTCGCCGACGCCGCCCGTCGAATGCTTGTCGGCCTTAGGGGCCTTGATGGATGAGAGGTCGGCCACGATGCCGGAATTGAGCATGGCCTCCGTCAAGATCGCCGTCTCCCCAGGGTTCATCCCCTTCAGGTAGATGGCCATCAAGAGCGCGCTCAGCTGGTAGTCTGCCCAAGAGCCGTCCGTCGCCCCCTTCACAAAGGCCTGGACCTCCGCGCGGTTGAGTTCGAAGCCGTCGCGCTTGCGCGCGATCACATGCTGGGGGAATAGAACGGTGCTCACGACACGCTTCCCCTACGTGGGGAACGCGCCCGAGGCACGCTAATTCACTTCTTCTGCCCGAAAACAGAGCGGGCCATGTCGAAAGGTGCCCGCGTCAGCTTCGAGATCGCGGACTCGGATTCCCGTTTGTCGGCGGCCTCCGCCCTTTCCAAGGCAACCATCCTCTCATATTCCTGGATGTGCCATTCCCGGCTCGCGACCAATTGCTCGCGCTGCTTCAAGGCATCGATTTCGCCCTGGAGTGCGATCCTGTCGTCACGCAAGTGCGACTGCTCGGCCTCAAGGAGAGCCCGTGCCCTGTAGAGTTTGTCCCAAGCTTCCTCAAGGGCCAGCGTTCCGTAGGGCCCGGCCTTCCTGCGCTCCTTCGGGACAATGTTGTCCGCTTCCATGGGGGGATTCGAGCTGGCTGGGTCTCGGCGCCGGAGGCTGAGCTCGGGCCTGACCAATGACTGGAACGGGACTGAGGTGTTGTAGGAATTCATAGGCGGAGGCGGACGAGATTCGTTGTTGTTGGCGGGCATGTCTCCCTTGACGCCATTACACCATATCCGTTACCGCGACGCCATAGGTCGGGCCCGGTTTTACAAGGCGTTTACCAAATCCGCGCCCGAATTAGGACGGGTTTTACAATTTAGGTACGAAAGATGACGCCCTCGCTGCGGAACATTTTCACACAGAGGGCGAGGGCCAGGCCGGCGTAGAGCGCGGTGGAGCCGAAGATCACCCCGATGTAGCCCCAGTGCCATACGCCGGAAAGCATCTCCTTGCAGACGAGGGAAATGTTCAGGATCGGGATGAGCGCCAGGCGAAGGTTCAGGTCGATGCCCGGCAGCACCCCGATCGCGACGGGCACGATGACGAGAAAAGTGATCGGGGTCAGGTAGCTCTGGGCCTCCTTCAGGCTCTTTGCAAAGAGGGCGATGGCAAAGAGCACCGCGGAGAAGAGGACGGCGACCGGGACAATCATCGCAAGGACGCCCAGGATCCCAACCGGGTCGATCGAGAGCATCCCCGCACCGTCTCCACCCGCCCCGCGCATCGACGCCGCGGCGAGGAGGAGCGTGGCGGCCAGCGAGGCCAGCGACGACAAGACGGCAAAGAGGGACCCTGTCAGCACAACGAGGAACTTCCCCATCACGATGTCGGTGCGCGCGGCAGGGCAGCAGAGCAGCGTCTCCATGGTGCCCCGCTCCTTCTCACCGGCCGAAAGGTCCATCGCGGGATACATCGCCCCCAAGAGGCAGAGGAAGATGATGAAATAGGGGATGATGCCCCCGAGCAGGTTTCCGCCGACCTTCTCCGGAGGCGCGACGTTCTCCTGCTTCACCTCGAAAGGGTGTGCGATCGTGGCCGGAAGCCCGCGCTCGGACAGAAGCCTCGTCGTCGCGCGCTCCCTCAAGCCCGTGAAGAATCCCCTCAGCTGCTCGACCGCCAGCCCCGACTTCATCTCGCCCTGATAGTCGTAGAGCGTGACGGCCGGTGCGGCGCCCTCCCCGAGCGCCTTCTCGAATCCCTCGGGGATCTCGACGGCCGCCCGGATCCTCTTGTCGGCGATCAGCTTCTTCCAATTCGGCAGCGCCTTCTCGAGCCTGAACTTGCCGGTCTTCTCAAGCTCTGTGCGTATCCCCGGCGAGTCCCCGCCACCTATCACCATGACCCTCGGGACCTCCGCCTTTGCCTTCGAGACAATCACCGAAGCAGCCTTCCCCATTCCGAAGATCAAGACCGGCATGAAAAGCGTAGGCACCACGATCATCGAGATCAGGGTGCGTCGATCGCGCAGCGTGTCCCTGAGCTCCTTGGCGTAGACCGTGCCGATCGTGTGCCAGCTCATTTTCCGCCCTCCGGCACGACAATCTTCACGAAGCATTCCTCGAGGTCCGCCTCGCCGGTCCTGGCCTTGAGCTCGGCTAGCGTGCCCTCGGCGCGCAGCGCCCCCTCGTGGATAATCCCGATCACGTCGCAGAGCTTCTCAGCCTCGCTCATCACATGGGTCGAGTAGATCACCGTCTTTCCGCGCCCTCGGCACTCGCGGACAAACTGGACGATCGAGCGGGCCGTCATCACGTCCAGGCCCAGGGTGGGCTCGTCAAAAATCATGACCTGCGGGTCGTGGACAAGGGTGCGTGCGATGGAGGTCTTCTGCTTCATCCCCGTCGAGAGCTTGTCGCAGCGCCGGTCCAGGAAATCCCCCATGTCGAGCTCCTCGGAAAGGATCCCAATCCTCCTGCGCAGCGAGGGCTCGTCCAGGCCGTTCAACCGGCCGAAGTAGGCGATCATCTCGCGGGCCGTGAGCCGGGCGTAGAGGGCCGTGCTGGCCGCAAGGAAGCCGATGTTTGCCCGGACCAGGTCCGGCTCGGCCACGACGTCGTGGCCGGCCACCTTCGCCGAGCCGCTCGTGGGCCTAAGGAGCGTGCCGAGCATCCGCAGCGTGGTCGTCTTTCCCGCCCCGTTCGCCCCCAGGAGTCCGTAGATCGTGCCCGGCTCAACCCGGAACGACACGGAGTCGGCCCCCCGGATCTCCCCCCGCTTCCCGTCGCGGAAGACCTTCGTCAGGAGGTTAGCCTCAATCATGTCTCGTGAATGCCCGCACCGGGAGGGGTTACAAGCTCATCCGCTCGCGGAACTCCTGAGCCTGCCTCCTGCTGAGCTCCACCTTGGACCCGCCCTTCAGCTGCACCAGGAGGCCGCTGCTGAACCAGGGCTCAATCCCCGCGATCCACGCAATGTTGATGATCTGGCGCCGGTTTGCCCTGAAGAAGAACTTGGGGTCCAGGCGCTCCTCCATCGCGTTCAGGGACCGGAAGAGCTGGGGCTGGGCGTCGCCAAAGTGCACGCGCGTGTAGTTGCCCTCGCTCTCGAGCAGCCGGATCTGGCCCACCTCGACGAACCAGCACTTCTCGCCCTCCCTCACGAACACCTTGTCCGAGGCCTCGAGCAGGCCGGGCCTCGCGGGTTTGGCTCCCGGGGACGCGCCGTACCCCGGCAGGCGCTCGATTGCAGCGGCCAGGCGCGCGGGGTCGACGGGCTTTAGCAGGTAATCAAGCGCGTTCAGCTCGAACGCCTTGACCGCGAACTCGTCGTACGCGGTCGTGAAGATCACGTTCGGGACCGGCGGCTCCAGGGACTCGAGGAACTCGATCCCCGTCTCGCCCGGCATCTGCACGTCCAGGAAAAGCAGGTCCGGCTTGAGGGTTTCCATCTGTCCCCGTGCCTGCTTGGCATTCGAGGCTTCCCCCACGATCTCCATCTCTGGGAACGCCGCAAGGAGGCGCCGAAGCTCGTTGCGCGCAAGGCGCTCGTCATCGACGAGGAGCGCCTTCATGAATGATGCCCCAGCGGGATCACCGCCTCGGCAACCACGAGGGACGGCTGCTCCGAGCGCAGCCTGAGCGTGGCGCGTTCGCCAAAGATGAGGCGCAGCCTCTCAGCCGCATTGTGAAGGCCGACCCCCGTCGACGATGCACGCACGCCACCTGCAATCTCGCCAGGGTTTGAAACCCGGATCCGCAGCTCCCCGCCCTCGTTCCTCGCCATGATGCAGATCTCGCCGCCGTCGGGCCTGGGCGAGATGCCATACTTCACGGCATTCTCCACGAGGGTCTGCAGGAGCATGGGCGGTATCGACAGGTGCAGGGTGTCCGGAGCGATGTCCAGGCGCAGGCGCAGGCGCTCCTCATGCCGGACCTGTTCCAGGGCCAGGTAGTCGTTCACGACGCCCAGCTCATCCTCGAACGGGACCGTCTCAAGCTGGCCACTCTGCAGCGAATAGCGCAGGAGGTTTGCGAGCTGGGTCACCGCCTGGCGTGCCCGGGTGGGGTCCTCGCCTATTAATGACCTGAGCGAATTGAGCGAATTGAAGATGAAGTGCGGGTTCACCTGCGACTTGAGCGCCCGCAGTTCCGCCTCCTTCACGCTTGTCATCAGCTGGAAGCGCTCGATCTCCGAGCGGTTCAGCCGGTCAAACACATGGTAGAAGAAGTAAAGGCAGACCCACCCCGATATTAGCGCCGCGTAGTCCGTCCAGCATATGCCGACAAACAGGGACCTCGAAACCTTCTCGGGCCAGGGCTCGCCCATGACGGCGTGGATCCAGACAAAGGTGAAGGCGCACCAGGCCGCCCCCGCCACGAGCGCCGACGCGATGATGCGCGGGGCCAGGGGCCGCCAGCCGAGCTGTTTCCATTTCCAGCGGTTGATGAAAGGGCGCAGGTAATGGGTGAGGAGCCAGCCCGAGGCCACCCAGGTCACGACATAGGAGACCGTCGTGCTCATGCTCTTGACCCCGTGCTGATCCGGGCCCTCCACCGCCATCCAGACCCCCACGGTTAGCAGGAGACCCCAGCCGACCGACTGAAAAAGCACGTAGAGCCGCATCTTCGCTCGCTCGCGCTGCTCGGCGTCGCCGGACTGAACGGAAATATCCGCGGAAAAATCCATCGGCTCACATTACATCCCCGGACCCTGCAGGGGGCAACCTTTGGACGAGCGGTCCGACGGGCCGGATGAATGGGGCCATACGGGTGCTTTCCCGCGGCAATCGGCGCCATGCCATGGCTAGAAACCCCAATTCGGCCCGCGTTTCTTCCCGATAGCAGGCTCAGCTTCCGCTCACGACCAATCCATCAAATCCGTGATCGAGATACCCCACCTTGGATGTGTCCGGAAAGGGACCGATTTCTAGGCTCTAAGGAATATGTGGATATTTGAATCCTGCAGGAGCTACTTTCCGTAGGAGTCGGTAAGCAATATTCCCCAGGGCTTTAACGCCTAAGCGCGAGAAGGGTTCCCTTGCTCCCACTTTTCGCCCAAGATCATCAAATAACTAGTGCTGTTTTTGCCGTAGGTTCCCGGAACCCCATGGAGAACATTTTCTCGAAGACGCCAGGAAGGAGCAAATTCTCCAGCGTCAAGACAGCTATCGCGTCCACGCGATGGCTGGCCTCGGAGAAGCATAGGCCACGCCGGGGGACTCACATGACAGCCTGTAAAACATTCTATGCGAAGCTGTGCATCCTAGGATGCTGCGGTCTTTTCAATGATGCCCGTGCCATCGACCTTGGGGCCACGAATGACATCGCGGCGGTTTCGGCAAGAGCGAGCAAGGATTATATCCGCACCCGTCAGCCGGATGGAGCCTTTACCCCTGAGACTTATGCCTTTGCCGAGGGTGGCAATTGGTCAGGCGCATTGGCTGATTATTCAATCGATAAACTGAACTTCCTGAAGGTGGCACACGTGATTGCCTATCCCCTTGCGAACCAAAATTACATTCCGAGTAAAGAACCTAAGACCACGAAACTCCTCATCATGGTTTACTGGGGGACGACCCACGCTCCCGAGCACGCCAGCGACTCCTCAACGTACAATAATCTGAGCGCCAACGAAAATGCGATCAAAGCGGCGCAGATGATGCTCACCCCACCGCCGATAAGAAGGAGTGCCACCACCGTCGATCCCCGCACGTCGCCAACCATCGCGGCCATGCAAGAACAGGAGTCGACCCTAATTGCTGCGGCAGCGGCCGAAAACAGACTCCGAGAACAGGACGACCATTTGAATGCCAATATGCTCGGGTACGATTCGTGGTGGGAGGAAAGCCAGGGCGACCACAGAGGCACCGCGCTCGAGCAGACGCACCAGGACCTGTTGGATGAGATCGAACAGAACCGGTATTTCGTGGTTCTGATGGCCTACGATTTCCAACTCCTCTACAAGGAGAAGAAGCACAAACTGCTTTGGGAAACTAGATTCAATATCCGGCAAAGGAATCACGAGTTCGACAAGGATCTCCCATCGATGGCGCAATACGCCTCACAATACTTCGGGCAGGATAGCAACGGTTTGATCCACAAGGAGATTCCATTGGGCCGAGTCGACATCGGTCAGGTAAAGTCCCTCGGCGACGTAGAGGAAACCGTGAAGTGAGGCTCGCCACCCAAAGTGGCGTCCCCAAAAGGGTCGAATAGAACAACGCCAGAAAGGCGGGAGCCCATTTCTCGATCGAATGGGTCGTTCTGGCAAACAGGGGTGGACTTTGTGGAAGGGCGTGTGTTGCTTCCAACGGCTTCCAAATCCGATTTCTACAGCAGGATCCATCATGCCCACAAAGAATCCAACGGAGTCGATAAGTCCCTATCTTGAAGCTGTGCGGACAAGGTCACTCGCCAGCCGCTGGCGTTGCTTCCTTGCACTCTCGCTCCTCCTCGGCGCCCCGGCATATGCGCAATGGGCGTATCCCCCGACCAAAACGGTCGATGTCTCGGACACCTATTTTGGCCGGACATATAGGGATCCCTACCGGTGGCTCGAGAACCTGAAGGACGCGGACACTGCCGCATGGTTCAAGGCCCAGGCTGACCTGACTGATGGCGTGCTGGCGAAGATTCCCGGGCGGGATGCGCTCGTGCAGGAATGGACTGCCTTGGACAAGCTCCAGCCCGCGACCTACAGGTCCATCATCTTTGAGAACGGCCGGGTTTTCTACAAGAAGACCCTGGGGGGCGAGAACGTGGGCAAGCTCTATTACCGCCAAGGATGGAGCGGCGAGGAGAAGCTTCTTGTCGACCCGGGCACCTACAAGCCCGGCGTCACCACGACAATCCAGAGTATCGTCCCCTCATTTGACGGCCATTACGTGGCCCTCGGGTTCACATCGGGAGGGGCGGAGTACTCGGAGATAAGGGTTCTGGACGTGGACATGGGAACCTACCTGCCCGAGAGCATCTCTCCCTCTGCCGGGGCAACGGGATGGACCCTCGACAGCGGGGCTTTCTTCTATGACTCGGGGAAAGTCACGGACACTAAGAGCCTCGAATTCAAATTGAACCGAAAGAGCCGTCTCCACCGCCTGGGCACGAGTTTTTCGTCTGACAGCGACTTCTTCAGCAACGAGAGCAACCCCGAGCTCGGCATCGCGCCCAAGGAGGGACCCACGGCGTACATCGACGAGTCCTATCCCGAGTACGTATTTGGCGAGGTGAGCACGGTTCAGAGGGAGTTGCGGATCTTCTACGCCCCAGTCTCGGAGATGGGACATGTGCCGATGAAATGGGACGTGCTGTGCGAGACCTCGGACAACCTCGTGCGGGGAATCGAATTCCATGGGGACTATGCGTACTCGGTCACCCACGAGGGCGCGCCCAACTACAAGCTCGTCCGAACCCTTGCGAGGCACCCCGACTGGAAGCACGCCGAGACAGTGATCGCCGAGGCCAAGGACTCTATCCAGGCCATCGAGAAGTCCAGGGACTTCCTGTTCGTCACCTATTCGAACGGGATCGTGGGGCGTGTCGTGAAGCTCGACTTTGCCACAGGGAAGACCACGGAGGTCGCCCTCCCCGCGTCAGGCACCGTCGGGATCACCTGTCCCGACCGGCACACCAACCGGTGCATTGTCGCCATCACATCCTGGACGTTCCCTGTCACGCTTTACGACTACGACGGAGGCACGGGAACGATCGCAAAGAGCATCTTTAACACGGCCGTCGAGTATCCCGGGTTTGAGAACCTGGTCAGCGAGGAGATAGAGGTTCCTGGACATGACGGGGTGATGATCCCGCTCTCGGTCGTCCACGTTAAGGGTCTAGCACTCGACGGCAGCCACAGCTGCATCCTGACGGGCTACGGCGCCTACGGCATCAGTCTTTCCCCATCGTTCAGCGTCTTGCGCTCCATCGCCCTAAGGGGCGTGGTCCTCGCCACCGCCCACGTGCGGGGAGGCGGGGAGCAGGGCGAATCCTGGTACAAGGCCGGCTTCAAGACCACGAAGGCCAACACGTGGATGGATTTCATCTCGTGTGCCGAGTTTCTCATCAAGCGTGGCTACACGAGTCCGCAGAAGCTCGCAGGCACGGGAACGAGCGCCGGGGGGATCCTGATAAGCCGCGCCATCACGGAGCGCCCGGATCTGTTCGCCGCCGCGGTCTGTAACGTGGGAGATGCGAATGCCATGCGCCTGGAATTCCGCCCAAACGGCCCGCTCAATGTCCCCGAATTCGGAACGGTGAAGAATCCCGTTGAATGCGCGGCGCTCTTTGAAATGGACGGAGTGCAGCACGTCCAGCCCGGGTCAAAGTATCCGGCCCTCCTCGGAGTGGGCGGCTGGAATGATGCGCGCGTGCCGGCCTGGCTGCCGGGCAAATTCGTGGCCGCGGTCCAGAACGCGAGCGACTCGGGGAAGCCCGTCCTCATGAAGGTCAATTACGACAATGGACACTTTACCGAGGAGAAGACCGTCACCTTTAAGAATTTTGCTGGCCAGTATGCGTTCATGCTTTGGCAGACAGGCCACAAGGACTTTCAGCCGGTGAATTGACCCACCATGGCTGCGTGCCGATCGACTGGCCTGCCGATGCCGTAAATCGATAATCGAAGGTTGCAGCGGAAGCATGTATTTCGTGACGATTCGAAACCTTGAGCGATCCCGATACATCAAATCTCGATCCACTCCGGCGGTTTTCGGACCGGGTCGAGGACTATGTCCGGTACCGTCCGAGCTACCCGGCGGAGGTCGTGCGTTTCCTCGAGGCTAAGACAGGGCTTTCGGCGAAGAGCGTGGTTGCTGACGTGGGTGCTGGGACGGGCATTTTCACGCGAATACTGCTGGATACGGGGGCCACGGTATTCGCAGTAGAACCCAATGACGCCATGCGGGGGGCTGCAGAGGCCGAGTTCGGGAGGCGCCCAAACTTTAAGAGCACGAAGGGCAGCGCCGAAGCCACGGGTCTGGCGGATCGTTCCGTTACGCTCATAACCTGCGCCCAAGCCTTTCACTGGTTCGATCCCCAAGCTGCGGGTAGGGAATTCAGGCGAATCCTGGAGCAAGAGGGGTGGTGCGTCCTGATCTGGAACACCGCGCTAGTGGGCGGGTCGGAATTCGCGATCGGCTACGAACGCATAAAGGGGAAGTTTGGAACCGACTTCCAGCGCATCCGGCACGACACCATCGAGAAATCCGGACGGTTCGACGCGTTCTTTGGCGCCGGCCGCTGGGGAAAGCAGGCATTCGAAAACGCTCAGACCCTGGACTATCCAGGTCTGAAGGGACGGCTGCTCTCGTCGTCCTATGCGCCAAAAGCAGGCCAGCCTCGGCACGAAGCAATGATCGCCGACTTGAGGGGCCTCTATGACCGTTGCCAGAAGGACGGCTGCGTTCGCATGGATTACACGACGGAGGTTTTCTTCGGACGGCTCACATAGTTAGGCACAGGGGCGGTGCTGCGGTTGCAGCCCCCGCCGCAATCATTTCCTGGGTGCCGACTTTAGCAACGAGAGCGCGGCCGCTCGCGCATTGGAAAGCGCCTTCGCATCACCAAAGGTATGGGTGCTCACAATGGCACCCTCGATGAGCAGCGATACCTGATTGGCCAGGGTTACTGGATCCGCGACCCCGAGTCCGACGAGCAGCTCCCGCAGGGTATCGATGCCTTTTTGCTTATGCCGTATGGCCGCCTGATGCACGGGCGAATCGATCTTCGGGTACTCGCCCACGGCCCGAATGAAGGGGCAGCCATTGAAGCTGGGACTCGCAAACCAGGCATCGTAGCGATCGAGATAGGCGAGAAAACGCTTCCGAGGCGAAGAGCCCGCCTGGTCGATGAGTCCGCGTACTTTCTCTCCGAGTTCCGTCGACCGGCGGTCGAGCAGGGCGACGATCAGCTCCTCTTTTGACGAGAAATGGTGGTAGAGCGTCATCTTGGCGAGCTTCGCCTCCGCCAAGATCGTATCGATCCCTACCGCATGGTAGCCGTCCCGGTAGAACAGCCTGAAGGCTGTGTCCAGGAGATGGTCGCGCTTCGGCGTGCTGCGCGGGATTAGAGTCGGGGCGGGATGCATCGCTCGAAACCTATGGCCTTCGCAAAGGACCTCAAGCTTAGACAGGGCTGTATAATCACTATTGACAATACTTAGACAGCTCTGTCTAACGCTGGGCCAATGGATCCAACAAACACGATGCAAGCTGTCCGCTTCCATGACTATGGTGGCCCTGAGGTCCTCAAGCTGGAGACCTTGGCCGTACCCGAGCCGAAGCCTGGCGAGGCGCTCGTGCGCGTGAAGAAGGCGGGTGTTAACTATGTGGATGTCTACCAACGCCGAGGAATATTGCCCGTGTCGCGGCCGTCCACCGTGGGGGTCGAAGGGGTTGGCGTGATAGAGAGGGCCAACGGGAACTTGAAGGTGGGGACACGCGTTGCGTGGATTTCCCACCCCGGCAGCTGCGCCGAATATCAGGCTGTGCCGGAATGGAAGCTCGTGCCTATTCCCGATGACCTCGACGAAGCATCAGCTGCCGCCGCGATGCTGCAGGGTGTTACGGCGCAGTACCTCTGCGAGACGACGTATCCGGTCAAAAGAGGGGACACGGCACTGGTCCACGCAGGTGCGGGTGGCGTCGGTCTTCTGCTAATCCAGCTCCTAAAGCACAAGGGCGCCACGGTTCTCACCACGGTATCCACCCCCGAAAAGGCAGCCCTCGCACTCCAGGCAGGTGCGGACGAGACAATTCTCTACACGTCCTCGGATTTTGTCGCGGCCGTTCGCTCCGCGACCGCAGGGGCGGGAGTAGATGTCGCCTATGACTCGGTTGGTTTGGCGACCTATGCGGGGAGCCTATCGCTGATTCGCCCGCTGGGCATGCTCGTGTTGTTTGGGCAGTCGAGTGGTCTTGTCCCTCCAATCGATCCCCTGGCCTTGAGCAGACAGGGTTCAATCTTTCTCACACGCCCCGCGCTAGGGCACTACGTGGCCGACGAGGCCAGCATCAAGGAGCGGGCGACGCGCGTCTTGGACTGGGTTCAAGACGGAACGCTCAAGATTCGCGTCGAGCGAATCTATCCGCTTGAAGCAGTCGTGCGGGCGCACGCGGATCTCGAGGCAAGAAAGACCACAGGAAAACTTCTGATCGATATCGGGCAGTAACCGGGAATCCTCCGCCTGCCCAAGCCCATTACCGGATAGGGCTCCTTCCTCGTCGCACCATGCTTATTCGTATAATTATAGCTTGTACTATCTAGGTCCGCCTCATCTCCCCTCTTTCGTAACATCGATTCTGGATCTATATAAATAGCCACTCCAGGTCAGGAGTGATATGAATATTTCATCCGCGCGTCCACTGCTTGTAGGATCCGGCCTTCTATTTCTGATTCTCGCCTTCGTGCGTCCGTCCACTTTTGGACAGGCCCCGGCGATCAGCATCCAGTCGCCGAATGAAACGGTTATCTCCGGGCAGTGCGCCAGTTTCTCGGTGGGTGTGGGCGGAAGCGCATCGCCGAGCTACCATTGGCAGTTGTCCACAGATGGCGGGAACAGCTGGGCGCGCTTGGCCGATGAGAATGGCCTGAGTGGCTCGGGCACCGCGACGCTGGTTATTGGCGCTGTCTCGGTCCAAATGTCGGGAGATCAGTTTCAGGCCGTGGTAACAATGGGCTCCGACTCGGTCACGAGCACCCCGGCCACATTGACCGTCACGCCCCTTCCGGCGGGCAATGTAGTCGCATATGATTTCAGCTCCTTGGCTGGGACGGCACCCGGAAACGCCGATGGGACAGGCCCTTCCGCACAGTTTCTGAATCCCGGATCTGTGGCAGTTGACGGCTTAGGCAACATTTACGTGGCCGATTCCGGCAACAGCACAATCCGCAGGGTAACGCCCTCAGGTGTCGTGACGACTTTCGCCGGTAGCCCTGGTAACACTGGCGGCGCGGATGGAACGGGAAGCTTCGCACGTTTCAACGGACCCCAGGGAGTCGCCGTGGACAATGCCGGCAATGTCTACGTCGCCGACACCGGCAACAACACGGTCCGCAAGATTTCGCCAGGAGGCGCAGTGACGACGTTTGTGAGCAGGGCCGCGGGATTAAAAGGGCCCCAAGGACTCGCGGTGGACGCCACAGGCAACGTTTATGTGGCGGACACCGGCAATGACGCGATCCGCAAGGTGACGCCGGCTGGCGTTGTGGGATCCCTGGCGGGAGATGGCTCTGGCTGGGCGGATGGAGCGGGAGCGCAGGCCCAATTTAATCAACCCTGGGGAGTGGCTGTGGATAGTGCAAACAACGTGTATGTTGCCGATTCCGGCAACGACACCATTCGCAAGATCAGCGCGTCAGCCACGGTGACGACATTGGCTGGCGAGTCCCCCTCTTTGATTCAAAACGCCGGAGTCGGTATGTCCGACATTGAATACTATCGTGGCAGCACAGACGGAACTGGATCCAATGCACGCTTCAACGGCCCCCGAGGCGTTGCCGTGGACGGGGCAGGCAACGTGTATGTGGCCGATTCCTGCAATAATACGATTCGCAAGATCAGCCCAGCGGGGGCGGTAACGACAATCGCCGGTAATCCGCCAAGCCCGTCAACCACAGCAAAGGGCAGCAGCATATTGCTTTTTAGCTCGGGCAGCAGCTATGGCAGTACCGACGGGACGGGAGGGACCGCTCGGTTCGCAGCACCTCTCGGCGTAGCTGTGGATAATGCAGGTAAGGTCTATGTGGCGGATACGGGTAACGACACAATTCGCACCATCACCTCCGCGGGCTCGGTAGGCACCCTTGCGGGTATTGCAATCCAAGGCTCCAATGATGGAACGGGCGGCGCCGCCCAGTTTTATTATCCCATTGGCACGGCGGTAGACTACGCGGGAAACGTGTACATCGCGGATGCCTTCAACCAAACGATTCGCAAGGTAACACCGGCGGGCACGGTAACGACCCTCGCCGGCAGCCCGGGCAAAGTGGGAAGCGCGGATGGAATGGGCAGCGCCGCGTTATTTAACTATCCCGAGGGCATAGCCGTGGACGGGGCAGGCAACGTGTATGTTGCCGACACCCACAACGACACCATCCGCAAGGTCACGCCAGCAGGCGTGGTGACGACTCTCGCCGGTAGCCCGGGGACCGCTGGCAGTGCGGACGGGACGGGAAGTGCTGCGCAATTCTTTTACCCCTATAGCGTGGCTTTGGACGGCGCAGGCAATGTCTATGTGGGGGACTACTACAATTGTGAGATCCGAAAGGTCACTTCGGAAGGAGCCGTAACGACCCTTGCCGGAAGCCCTCCCGTCTCCGGCGGATCAAATACCGTTCCGCAGTTCGACGCGGTTAGGGGCATTGCGGTAGATGGCTCGGGCAACATCTTTGTGGCTACTGTCTACGCGATCCAAAAGGTGACGCCGTCGGGAGTGGTCACAACGTTGGCGGGAAACGCGCACGCAAATGGGGGTGGAAACGCCGACGGCACAGGAAACGCCGCAATGTTCGGCGATGCCGAGGGCGTGGCTTTGGACGGCACAGGCAACGTGTACGTGACTGACGTTGGAAACAACGCGATCCGCAAGGTGACGCCGGCAGGCGTAGTGACCACCCTAACGGCCAGCCTGTTCCAAAACCCTAACGGCAACGGGGCCAACACCGCCGCACAGCCCAAGATCGAATTCGGCCTAGCTGTGGACGGCAGCGGTAAGCTCTTTATCACGGAAGACACGAGCACCGTGGGAGGGGACGGCAGTGGCGCTCCTCCGTCAGTGGTAACCAATGCCGCTAGCAATGATGTCCTGGTCGGAACCCCCACCGTAGTGGATCCTCCGTCGATCACGACCCAACCCCTGTCTCAGGCCATAACGACGGGCGGTACGCTCACATTGAACGTGGACGCCACAGGAAGACCGAATCCGACCTACCAGTGGCAATTCGACGGGGTGCCGATTCCAGGAGCAACACGTTCGACTTACATCCTCTCAAATGTCGGGACTACCCAGGCAGGCACCTATTCGGTAGTGGTCGATTCCGGAGGGATAAGCACCCTCTCGGGCGCAGCGACGATCACAGTGAGTACTGGGGGATGGCTGACAAACCTATCGGCGCGTGCCTATATCGAGCCTGTTGCGATCTATTCGTATCCGCTGATCGCCGGTTTCGTGACTACTGGCCCAGGCCAAAAATCCGTGCTCGTGCGGGGTGTCGGCCCCGGGCTGCAGCAGTTTGGCGTAACAGGCTTCCTGATAAACCCGTCGCTCACAATTTACGCGGGCTCAAACCCAGGGCCGACGCTGACCTCCTGGAATCCGAACCTCGACAGTTTGTTCAATTCCTTAGGAGCCTTTCAATTGACCGTTGGGTCAAAAGACACCGCAGTTTTGGAAACGCTTAGCCCAAGTGCTTACACCGCAAACGTAAATTCGGCCTCACAGCCCGCTAACGGCGGGATCGCGCTCGCTGAGATCTACGATGCCGACCAAGGAGCGCCAACCAACCGGCTGATAAACCTCTCCGCTCGGGCATACGTGGGAACCGGCGCCAATATCTTGATCGGTGGCTTTGATATTGGCGGCCCATCCTCCGAAACAGTGCTGATACGCGCGGTGGGACCGGGCCTTGGCCAATTCAATCTATCGGGCACGCTGGCCGAACCGCTATTAACGGTTTATGACAGCAATCCGAGTAACGGTTCTCAGGGGCCCCTTGCAATCGCTCAAATCCAAGGCTGGAGCGACGTGCCCATGCAGGGTCCATCCACCGTGCCAGCCAGGATCGAGGCAGCGACGGCCTCTGAAATGAGCTTGGTCGGAGCCTTCTCTCTGACACCAGGAAGTACGGATTCGGCAATGGTCCTGACCCTGCCGCCAGGCACATATACTGCGGAAGTGTCGGGCGCAGACGGTGGAACTGGAATAGCTCTCGTTGAAATCTACGAAATGCGTTGAAGGCGCTGCCTTTTGCTTGTGGCGACAAGCGACCAAAACAGACAAACTATGCCTTTGATCCTACCGATCGCCATGTCTCTCAAGCCTCGACTGTCGCATCATTTTCGCATCGAGGGCTGCTAGGTTAGTGTTCGATTAAGGGTCGTTTCTTAGACATCGAGGGGGACATTTTCATCGACTCAAGCTTGAGGCCTCGAAGCAACTTTGCGCTGTAAAGGTTACTTGACAGATGACAAGTAACCTTTACAGTAACGGTGTGAACAAACCAAACCCACTAAATACGGCCGAACTTTGTAATCCATTTTCCGGCCACTATTCCTTCAGGAAGGATATTCGGTTAAATGCCTGGTTCGTGGTAGCGGCAGTTCTTTACGTGATCAATATGATGCTGGCAAAGCGACACCCTGAATGGAGTCCCACAACGCGGGCTACTTTAGCGCTGGTTCCGCTCCTTCCAGGCTTACTATACATCCGAAGCCTTATGCGTTTTGTTCGCGGCATGGACGAGCTGCAGCGCCGCATCCAACTCGAAGCGTAGCTGTTTGCAACGATAGGGACGATCTTGATCGGGATGGCAATTAGCACGCTGAACTCAAATGGAGTCCGTTTCGATAGAGTTGAAAACGGCTTGGGAATGGGACAGGCGTTCATAGTGGCCTTCATCCTCTGGATAGTCGGCACCAAAGCAGCAAATCGTCGCTACAAATGAGGAATCTCCTGCGGGAATTACGGGCGGCAAAAAAATGGTCTCAAGGCGACTTGGCGGATGAGCTAGGGGTTTCGCGCCAGACCATAAATGCTATCGAAACCGAAAAGTATGATCCAAGCCTCCCACTAGCTTTCAAGATAGCCCGACTCTTTAAGCAGCCAATCGAGGAGATCTTCAAAGAGGAGGCCTAGTTGGGTGGTTTTAAAAGGGTCCTTATTCAAACACCGACCGACAGGGGAACCGTTCGTAATGGGCCTCGATAGCTATCGGGTTTGACGATCATTCTGAATTTGTGGCAAAACTTTTGTTAATGGGTTCTCGAGTTTGGAAAAAGACCGTGTCCCGTCTCTTGCGACTGGGTGTTATCGCCTCCGTAGGATTCGCGTTGAAAGCAGATCTACATGCATCGGGTGTCCCGTCTCCTTATGACTATTTTCCGACAAAGAAAGAAGCAGATCTAGCTTTTGCCGCGATTCACGGCAATAGCAGTGACGTCGCAAAGTTAATTTCGGAAGGAGCCAATCCGGATGCCAGTTCCAAAGAC